>Ga0315914_1000093_pt1 | contig 75142 bp, 65 predicted proteins | sample MpolenodulesMG_FD_203920 | JGI IMG/M metagenome (GOLD analysis project Ga0315914, IMG submission 203920) | Medicago polymorpha root nodule microbial communities from Los Angeles, California, United States - elongated nodules | ecosystem: Host-associated > Plants > Roots > Nodule | place: USA...
GATGCCCCTATTTAAGTTTCTTCGTCCGGAGATTTGAAGATGGAATCTTTGATTTGACGAGTCGAAGAGACTTAAATACAAGTACACCATTTTTGACTTAAGATGTTATGAATGCTCGTGATGTAATGATGAAGGCAGGACGACAAAGATGATTTGACTGGAATGAGAGAGAACAATGGGATACCCAAATTCGTAGAAGAAAGGGACTCGACTCCGCTAGGGGATATTGTAGTTTTACTGGGGAAGATGATTGTCCATTACCATAGTTAGTGACAACCTTTGACGAGACACGCTAGGGGATGACACCTCTTGACATTTCGTTATCCGACAAATCGGGAGATGACAATTTTTTGAGAAAACTGAATTTGAGTGACGCCTCGTTATCCGACATACTAGGAGGTGACACTGTCAAGAAAATAGAACTTGAGTGACCTTCCGTAATCCGACAAACCGGGGAAAGACGTATTATTATTATTATTATTATTATTTTTTTACTTTCCGTATTCCGATAAACCGGGGAATGACATTTGATATTCCGTAATCCGATAAACCGGGGAATGACTTTTGGTATTCCGTAATCCGACAAAACGGGGAATGATGATTTTGATATTCCGTATTCCGATAAACCGGGGAATGACATTTGATTTTCCGTATTCCGACAAAGCGGGGAATGAAATTTGATAATGATGCGAAGGATCGAGTGACATCTCGTTGTCTGACGAAGCAGGGGATGACACTTTTGGAAAATGAAAGGTAAACTCAAGTTGTCCATTGTTTAGGACTGACCACTTGAAACAATAATAAAAGATAAACTCAAGTTGTCCATTGTTTAGGACTGACCGCTCGAAACAAGATAAAAGATAAAACTCAAGCTGTCCATTGTTTAGGACCGACCACTTGAAACAATTTGAAGACTGAAGCGAAAGGATACGACCAAACAAGACTTGGGGTGACTGATGCAACCATGTATGAATTGATATTGTGTATATGTTATGAAAGTATTAATGTATGAATGTGTAATTGTATGAATGTATGAATGAATGTGATTTGTATGACTGTATAAATTGTAGATGACTGTACGACTGTATACTTGCATATGACAGGCGAACTCGATGAAACAAGACAAAACAGGTAAGATGGGAGGCGGACTGACATCACAGTACAAACACTCGGCAAACTTCCTTGGAGATGATATTATTGTGAACAAGTCGAGCCGCTGACGGGGTAAAACCCGGTATAAGGTAGCAACTGATGTCTCTTGGGAATAAAGCTCATTGTTGACCCAAAGTCTGGAAAAAGTTGTCATTTGTAGACCAGCGCAGAGTGTTCCTCCATTGGCGCGCCTCAGCAGTCATGCCTTTTTGTTTTATTTTTTCTTTTGTTTTGAAAATCCCTAACTTTTGCCTGGATCGCCCTTTCGGGTTTTCAATCCACCAGGAGTATATTCCTTTTTTATGCCCCTAATTTTTGCCTGGACCGCCCTTTCGGGTTTTCAGTCCACCGAGACACTCTCTATTGCCTAAGTCGCCTTTTCAGGTTTTCAACTCAGCGAGCCTTTTTGATTTTTGATTTTTTTTTTTGTATTTCTGGATTATGACTGCATCTTGCTCAAAGCAGAGGTCCTCTCCATAGTGCTCAACAATGTTTCTCTCTTCCGGATGTAACCGTTCTCGAGGCGGATGCTGATGTACGCTTCAAACTACTCGTGAGTTCAAAGAAGGTGTGTTTGTTGTTCACACTTTTCAAAAGATGTACAAAAGTTTTGTATTTTGAAAATTTTTGCTTCAAGTATTTCCATCAAAAATAGAAAAAATTATGCAAATAGAATAAATGAGAGTTCCAAATAAATGGGCACAGGCTCAAACTTGATGAATTGGGTGGTAACCTGCCAATGGCGTGGCTCCCATATACTTACCATTTTCCACTCATCTGCCGAATTTTTCACTGAAAATCAAAGACTAATCGGGGTCAGACGGCGTATGAATGTAGGGTCCAACGACACGTGTCAGTGACATCTTAGGTCAAAAATTGGGGTACGACATGTTGGTTTAATATACCCTATAGAACTATGTCAAAAAGGCTAGAATCTTTATTGTTAAGTCGTTGTAATACAATAGAGATTAAACAAAAAACACACAACATGAGTAGAATATCCCACAATTTTTTAGTCGGACTTATGACATTGCTAACATGTCAACGATCAAAGAACAAATCTCATAAGATGGTTTTAAAGAAGTACCATCACCTAACCATCTCATATTCCTCAATGGAATATTGTCATTTTACAATACACCAATGACTACCTTCCCTAATAAGAAACTTATAAGAGTGCACACTCTTCCAAACAAAACTTGGAGTGTGACCAACTTTGACATCTAAGAAATAAACATTGGGAGAGTATTTAGGCTTGAACAATCGAGCAATGATATTGCAAGATAAGTCAAAACACACAAACTATGTTTAGTGAATCAGATATCCATCTCCACCTATCTCATAATTGGTTATGTTAAGCAAATTGGATCATGTCTTTAATAGATTGCACCAAATCGTAGGAGTAAGAATAACAACATGAAGTGTATCATCATAATAATTCACTATAAACAAGGGCCGCACCCTAGGTAAGATCAACCTCACTTTGATACTCATTTGGCTATATGATATAACTTATACTTACTTGGACGTCTATTGTATACACCCGTTCGAAAAAGAAGGGCATGGCTAGTTGTTGCGATCATAAAATTTTAATGTAAACCATAATTTTCTTATAATTCTATGAAGAGTGCTAGGGACTCTCATTTCAATATTGACTCTTAACAATCTCATTTGAGTCTCACACTTACAAAACACGTTTCATATAATAGAGAGTAAATTATAAAATTGGTCTCTATCTTTAGAAACAATTCTTAAACTAGTTTCTGACCCTATTAATATTTGAAACTAATCTTTATATTTGTCAAAATTTTCTCAAATCTCTTGTAATGTGATCAAAGTTTCTTAATGAGTGCGATAGATAAACGATTTAATTGATCATCGAGTCTTTTAACTTATTTTATTTTTTCATTTTGATCATCTAACTATCAAGTGTTTTCAAATTGGTTAACAGGACAAAAATAATATACCGAAGAGAGAAGAATTATGACAACAATTTAAAACATAGAATAAAAGATGCAGAAAAAAATGTTAGAAAGGGAGTATGAGAGAGTGGTTTCGGTCGTTGAGTCAGCCAGAGCACAGGGTTTAGGGTCGTGGAGTGAAAGAAAGAAAGAGGATGTTGTCGTTAAGAAGGAGGTTGTCACTGTTATACAATTGTCGGCCATCGGTGTATCGGCAAACTAACAATACCCCACAACCACAACCGCAATCAATATCATCATGGATGATTCGTCAGAAATGGGAAGGAAGAAGAGAAGATTACGAGCATATCAGGGCAGTTGTGAACTGCCCACGTTGCTCCAACAACATGTCCCTTCTATTCTCCAATCGACCATTATCCATTTCGGGTCAACAATCGGGTCTCTTTCAGGCACTCAATCTTTGTCCATCCTGCAAAACTGCCTTCTATTTCCGCCCTTACAAGCTGTGTCCTCTCCACGGTTCTTTCATTGAGGTTGCCAGACTCCCTAACCCTAACCCTAACCCTAAACCTAATTCGCCTTTGCCTACTCCTAAACAGATTTGTAAGTCCCTCGACTCCTTTGTCGTTGCTCAGGATCAAGCTAAAAAGCTGCTTTCTGTCGCTGTTTACAACCATTATAATAGGATACTCTCTTCCCAAGACGATGATGACGATGATTCTGTTCACTTAGACAAAAGCAATGTCATGCTCATTGGTCCTACTGGCTCAGGTATCATATCATCATTCTCAATTCATTCCTTTGCAACAACATTCACTTTATTCTTTTCTATTATTACAACTACAGGGAAGACCTTGCTTGCTAAAACTCTTGCCCGTATTGTTAATGTACCCTTTACTATGGCCGATGCTACAACCTTCACCCAGGCTGGTTATGTCGGACAAGATGTTGACTCCATTTTATATAACCTTCTTCAAGTATGCTCTCTCTCTCTCTCTCTCTCTCTCTCTCTTCTCAACTTTAATCATGCTAATTCTTTTTTTCCTTTTCTAACACCACTGTCTTTTTGTAGGAAGCTGATTTTGATGTGGAACTAGCTCAGCGAGGGATTGTCTATATTGATGAAATCGATAAGATCACTAAGAAGGTTTCACATTTCACTTCAGTTATTGCTTGCTTTAGTGTTTTTGAGTAATCTTAGTGTAAAATCTTAATATTGCCTTTTATTTTGTAGTCCGAGAGTTTAAGCGGTGGAAGAGATGTGTCCGGGGAAGGTGTTCAGCATGCCTTACTCAAAATGTTGGAAAGCACCGTAGGTCAATTTTATTATTAACATCATGTTCTACTCTTACATTTATATGTACCAGCTCTGAAAAAATGTACTTGTATAAAAACTTATGAATAAGGCAGGGCACATTGTTTGTCGATTATTTGAAGTTATGGTATGCAAATATACAATACTAGGAAAAGTGTTTGTCATAATCTACCTAATTAAAAAATGTATCATTCTTTAACATTACCATCCCAAACAAATTATAAGAAGTAATATTTACAAAATTCAGATCTTGACAGCTTGAGAAAATGGTTAGCAATTGAATGAAGCCTCTTTGCCTTTTTTTTGTACCATATTATAACTCGTGACGTAAGGATTGCAAATTTTGAGGGAACTATATGGAATTTCATTGGTACAGTTTTAAAGAATTTAGAATGTTAAATTGTTTTCCTTGTTCTACTTCTATATGTTATTCTTATTTCTTATTATTTGAAAGGGATCTTCTCCTTTCATAGGTTGTGAGTGTAGCTGATAAAGGAGCTGGCAAACTTCATTCTGGTGAGAACATCCTGGTATGTTAGAAACACCATAGTTTCCATTAGTCCCGGCATTCTATTATTGACTTGCATAGGGGAAGGCGTCACAATTTTTTGTGGTTAAAATTTCATAATTGAACATATTAATCTTACGGGAAGAGAATGAAATTGGTTTTAAAGGATAAATGGAAGTTTTTGATTTTCTGAACATCATTGCTTCTCTCATTTTTATGATTTATTCTGTGCTGTAGTTGATTAGCTTGAAGAACCTTCCTTTCCATGAAACAAAAGATGAAAATTTGATCTTTTTTTCTATATTGAGCATTATGACATACTTAAAATGCTTTAAGTGGCCTTCTTTCTAACTTGTCGGCCACATGTTGAAATCTCCCTGATGCTTATGATTTTTTTTCCATCATTTTTCAATAGTTATGGTAGAGATTAGAATGTGAATAGTCAATGCCCATTTCCCTTCTCCAGCCTGGTGAAGCCTGGAAGTTTGCCATTTTTATTGTATTTTCCTCTTTGGTTCATGTCTCACAACCTTAATTAATTTTTGACAGATAGATACAAAAAATATTCTTTTTATATGTGGAGGGGCCTTTGTTAATTTGGAGAAGACCATCTCCGAGAGGTGAGGTCATCTTCTATATCTCCACGACTCTATCGCATATTAGTCTTGTACTTGGGAATTTTGATTGAAATATGTTCCTTTTTTCAGGCTGCAAGATTCGTCCATTGGCTTTGGAGTCCCAGTTCGTGAAAATATGAGAGCTTGTGGATTCACTGATTCTGCTGTAACATCGTCACTTCTGGAGAATGTGAGAACTAAAGACTCAAATAGAATGTTGCATTTCTTCAGTTTTGTTGCTTTCTGGGAGTAGGGGATGGATCATTTGTTGGGTTTGAGTTAGTTTGATTTTCCTTGATTTGTTAGTTTAAGGTTTTAGTTATCTCTGTTTCTTTTTATTTACTTTAGGGTTTCTTGTTTGAATCCCTCTCACATTCTCCATTTTTTCGAGGCTCAATTATTATAAAATAAGTTCTTCAAGTAGCTAATGCAGTGGTTTTAAAGAATCACAGGTAGAATGTGGCGATCTAATTGCACATGGCCTTATACCAGAATTTGTGGGCCGTTTTCCCATTTTAGCTGGATTGTCTGCTTTGAACGAGGACCAACTTTTTCAGGTATATATCATATATTTGTGTAAAATGCATATCAAGTTCAGCTATGTATTCTATGCTGAGACACATGCTGACCAGATTATAGTTTAAACTTTAAATATGAGTCAACGCGGTTTCACACTAAATTAGATGAGAATTCGTTGTTAACTTTATCATTCTATCGGTATGTTGAATTCTTCTGCTTCTTACAGTATCATTTATGCAATATATAGGTCCTGGTTGAACCTAAAAATTCCCTTGTTAAGCAGTACAAGAAGATGTTCAGAATGAACAATGTAAGTGTTTAATCGTTAACTATTTGTCACTCTGCTCGGGGATATTTTTTTTCCAAGAAGGCTAGACCTTGATCCATCTTCAGTGACCTATTTTAATCTGGTTTATGTTTCAGGTCGGTTTGCATTTTACTGATAATGCTTTGAGATTGATTGCAAAGAAAGCGATGGCAAAGAACACGGGTGCACGTGGTTTAAAAGCCTTATTAGAAAATATTCTTACTGAAGCAATGTTTGAGGTACACACTACCTGTGGAAATATAAGATCATATTCTATTGTTTTTCTCATCTATATTTCCCTACCCTCCAAAACTGTTGCATATGAAAGTGGATTTTTTTTAAAGAAAAAGGTAGTTATCAATATGAATGTTGATTTTTGTTTTTATCTACAGATTCCAGACAAGACTGATATTGATAACATAAATGGGGTATTGGTTGATGAAGAGGCAGTTGGACAAGTCAATGGTACTGGCTGTGGAGCAAAAATCATATGCAGAGATGATGGCACATTGGAGTGTCAAGCAAGAACAATGTGTTTGTAAATAGTCAAGAGAGTATTGCAATTCCTTCTTTTTCTTCTTTTTCAGCTTTTCCTTTCTTCTTGAATTTGAGTCCTTTACCTGTGTTTTTGTACTCTGAGATCATACTATAAAGTAGAATCATCAAGTATTATATGATGTGAATAAGTTGTATTGGCCACTGGCTAGTATACTTACAAAACCCTTGAATGTTTCTTTTATAATTTTCATCATTTTGATACTTCTTAGTTGCAGCTGAAAAATATGCTTTGTTCAAGGGGAAAAGAGAACTTTGATCCTTGTGTCTTTAGACAATGTTTTTATGCGTTTTAGATGTAATTTCATGTTATTGCACACTGAACTCTGTCAAACTTTTATGCCTCTTGCCTGCATAATTTGTATGATAAGCTTTCTTTGGAGAATTCATATTTTGTAGAGAATGCCTCCCAACACAGAAGTGAGACTTAGATCCAAAGGTATTGATTGTGGAACAACTTGGCCTTTTGGTGTGATTCACATTTGGCAAAGGGAACTCAACTCAGAAAAAGTGGTTATTGAATCAGATGCAATTATGCAAAAGTTGTTGTTCTGCATTCATGGATCCGCTAGTGATTTTTAAGAAGAATATGGAATCTGTTCTAGCAAATACGGCAACCACTATGGGTTTCCATAAAGTTATTATTCCCCTCTACATGTTTTAATTGTGAAGATCTAGATAGATTCAGTTTCTTTAGCAGGTCCATGTGTATGCTTTATGTATTTTAGATAGCGTGATTTGTTAATGATACCAAGGGCTAAATGATTTTAGCACAAAACTTTGTTTGAAAACTTTTACAGTACCCTTTTTTTATCATGATATGCCAGACTTGTGCATTCAACTCGCATGGTAATGACGCCCTTTGGTGGATGTCTTCAATTGGCTATATGTTCCTACTATAAATGTGTGAACTCATGATCCTGCACTTGCATGCTCCTTTGTCATTAAGCACATCAACAAATTGGTTAAATATTTTATCTGTTTAAGAGACCTGAAGCTAGTGTTAAAGACCTCCAAGTGCTAGTTTACTATTTCAAGAACACACTCAGCTTTTATTATTATTAAGAAAGTAGACCTCAAAATGTTTTATTCTTTTATATCTGAAATTCTGAATGCTTGTTGAAGTGGGAGTTTTTTTTTTGTTGAAGTGGGAGTTATATCTTGTTGAAATATCACAGTTGATATGTGATAACAGGTAACCTTCTACACTGACTATTGTCTTATAACTTCGGGGAGGTTGCACAAACTTGCCTACAAACCATCTTTTTGCTCTAAATCCCACAATGAGTTTTACTGGTAAGACAATATTGTTGTCATGATAAAGATCTGTAGTTTCTTCCTTCTATTTCTAAATCAGTTTGAAAAGCGTCTTTCGAAGAAATATTTGAAGCTTAGGTCTTGATTAAAAGCTGACCAAGTAACGGTACTCAGAACAAGTAGTATGTGTGCTTGCCATTGATTGCGTAAAAGTGGCAGGAACCACAACTCTCAGAGTTGCTGACATAAAGAAAGCCAAATAGAGATAGAGACAGTATCGAGAAAAGCCTATGAATCGGAAAAAATGAGGAAGAGCATCATCATTCACAAAATGCCGTACATTTTTTAATATTTACTTCTGGGTATTGAAGTAAAATTTTATCTACTGAGCAAGTGATTTTAATTTGCTGTCCATATTCTACCTCGGCTTACTTAGTTTTAGAAGTGGACTTGCTCAACTTTGTAAATCACGGATGAGTCGAAGTATTTGGATTGACAATGCAGGATTAGGTTATAAAATATAAGTCAATTGCATACATACTGTACCTTTTTTTTAATGAATTTTCTCCTTGGCCATAAATTAAACACGGATTGTTAAGATGAAATTATTCTTTATAAATATTTAGAAGATATTTGACTCTTCTAATGATTATCTTGTTGATGACCAAAACTCAAAAAGTGAAACAAAATGCTTATATGTTTTTCTCTATGCACTGGATCATGACTTGAGTATGTTGATTGCATAAAACAGTTGGTTAATCTGATTTCTTAATAATGATCAAATTGACAAGAATATGCAACCAACCAGAGTGTACAAGTTAGAAAACTGGATTTTTTTTTAAGGGAAAAAACTGGAAATCTGTAGATGAAAAATCAAAAGAATGCTCCATTAACCTAATTTGATATTCACGCACGAACATTTCCTATCAGTATACAGCCTGATCGACAACAAACTTTTCAAAATGAAGAAATAATATACACAAATTAGTAGTTATTATGTTTCATTCGGATACTAATTGTAAATATTCATTTTTTTTGGTACAACGGAGGGCCGAAACCCATAAAAAAATTACGAACCAATCAAGGGAATAAAACCCCGTCTAATCTTTCTTAAAAAAAAAAAATCGTCTAATCAATGGTTAATAAATGACTAATTTAGTTTTATTTTGTTGGGAAAATTACGGACTAATTTGACTTGAACAAGACTAATATCGCATCAAACTACAACCTACACTACGCCCATTACCAAAGCATTCACATAACTAGTTCATGGTACATGTGTTGAATCTTCACTTTCCACTTTATTTGAATTAAGCGTCGAATCCTTTGCAATGGTCTTCTTCCATTCTTATTAGTCTTCTTCCCTTCAATAAGAATATCAGTGACAATTAACTAGTATACATTTAGCTCCACTACATTAAAAATACAAAAACCAAAACATATCGAAAAATGTGATACATGACATTGGAAAAAGGAAACGCGTAGTTACAAGCTAATTGCACCAACTTTGAGCATGACGATGATTTGAGATGGGAGTGAGATCATCCTCACAGTCGGGATGGACACGTTAATTCCTCGAGGCTATGCATATCTTGGAGGTCGATATGAAGGTGTATGTGGTTTTATTTAGGTGTGTGCAAAAGAATTGGTTAACCTCAACTTTTATTTACAGGATGCCCACTGTTGAATAAGAGAATGGATTTCCTCCCGCGTGTTTCTCATCAGTTTTCTACGGTGTGGAAATCAACACCATTAAACATATTATCTCTCCTAATTTCAACACTTCAATTTCCATTCATTTAAATAGAGAAGGTATTGATTGTGGTGTTATGGATGGTCTTACCGCTGTAGTTGTGGTGGTGAAGGTGGATTGCGCCTATTTTGCCGCGAGGGGTTGGTTCAAAGGTGCCACCTCTATAACTTCATGGATTGACAAGTTCTTATTTGGAAGGTTGTAACTTTTTAATTGCGACAATCTCTACTTCTGCTAATAGTTTAGCACACTCTCTGTTGTAGTACGAGTCCTGAAACACATGGAGATTTTACCTGTTGGTGTTAATTAGGTGGTTTGTGGACTTTTGTTGCTCTCCACGGTGCTTTATGATTAATAGGTTTTATATTACATCGATTTGAACTTGCTCGAATTGTTCAACCACGTCCTTAAAATGCAATCGCATTCTCTGGTTCAATTGATGTTTTTTTTTTATGTATTCCTGATTTATCAATTAGGTTAGTCCGATTGGTTCTTTAAGCCTAGTTTTTGTGCAACAGTTATATTTCGATTCATTCTCTTTTTCGACGGGTTTAATAATTGGACATTAAATTCGTTTCATACGATGTAAGTTGCTGGTGTAGTGGGCACTGCCCTACTATGCGCCATTCATGGTGCTACAATAGAAATACCTTATTTGAAGATGACGATGACACAAATTCATTTCGTGATTTTAACCCAACTCAAGCGGAATAAATTTATTCAACGGTCACCGCTAACCGCTTTTGGTACCAAATATTTGGGGTTGCCTTTTCCAACGACGCCTATTTTATACTGTGAGAAATTAAATTGAATCCAAAGTATTGTTTAATTTTTTTTGAATCTAAAGTATTTTTTAAAAAACTTTTTGTGAAGGATCACTTAGGTCTTCACTTAAAAAAAAAAAAGAAAAATAAGAGAAGAAGAGATAAAAGCAATAATAATAAATTTGGGTGTAAGCAAGTAAGTAGGGTTTATAAACGAAACGAAACGAAACGAAAAGTGTTCGACACACACTTGAGAGTGAGTTTTGAGAAAGAGAAAGAGAAAGACGCATTTGGTTTGATCGATTCCGCCGCATCGATTTCTGATCGACTCTCGCACTAGGGTTCGTTTATATCTCTTATCTTCAATTCTACTTTTTTATAATTTAATACAATCGAATTCAAATCTTCGTTGATTCTGTTTCTTGTTGATTATTTTTCAATTCAACTCTGTATTGTAATCTCTGACATTGGACTCGACTCACTCATCACAGTGTTGTTTGCTGCTTCTGCAAATATGGCGAACTTAGCTTTGCCTGGTATTCTTGAAAAGGTACTTTTTCTCTCTTTTAACACTTTTTGTGTGTTGGTATTACTTAGGTTTATGATAACAAATAATCTTCAACTTTGTGACAGATGACTGGGAAGGATAAAGATTACAGATATATGGCCACATCTGATTTGCTTAATGAATTGACAAAACCAACCTTTAGGGCTGATGCTGATCTCGAACTTAAATTGAAAAATATAATAATTCAACAGCTTGATGATGCTGCTGGTGATGTTTCCGGTCTTGCTGTTAAATGTCTCGCTCCATTAGTCAGGAAGATGAATGAGTCTAGGGTTGTTGAAATGACCAGTCAACTCTGTGACAAAATACTTAATGGCAAGGATCAGCATCGCGACACTGCTAGCATTGCTTTGAAGACTGTTGTTGCTGAAGTTTCTACCCAATCCCTTGCTCAGTCCATCCTTTCTATTCTATCCCCACAATTGATCAAAGGAATTACTGCCAAAGTAACTAACTAACTAACTAACTAACTAACTAACTAACTCCCTTCTTGTTTATCTACTTGCTTTCGCATGCTTAACACTGTTGTTCGTTTCACAGGATATGACCACAGAAATTAAATGTGAATGTCTTGATATTTTATGCGACGTCCTTCATAAATTTGGGAATCTAATGGCAGCGGATCATGACCTATTGTTAAATTCCCTGCTTTCTCAGTTGAATTCTAACCAAGCTACGGTTCGTAAGAAGTCTGTTGCATGCCTTGGTAAGACATATTTTAATCTGCTGGCTTTTGTTTTTCTGTAGAATTTATTCTTCATTAGTGGGGAGTTGATGTTACTTTCCGCAGTTTGAGTTTTCTCAATTATTTTCCCTTCATCTTGGTTAAATACCCTATTGTAGTTTTTTGTTGCGTCCGAGGCAACTTTGATTCAGTAACTGAAAGATAGATAGATTTGCGTTTCAAGTTTCAACGAGCATCTGATTAACATTATTTTCAATGAGTTTGACTCTATTAACTGATTTGCCCAAATATGAGTTTGAAATGAAGAGATTGTGTTCAAATGATTTTACTCTAAAAGAAACTTCATCGTAAAACTTGTGTTGATTTTTTAACCTAATTCAGAAGAGACTTTTCATAGCTTCTAGTAATGTCAAGCATTGATGATAAAATAAGAATTTGATTCAAAGCAATCAAACATCTATATTTTTTCTAAAATTACGTTTGAGAGGAGGTGAGGCGCTCTCCAAGTTGTTGTGTGGTGAGTATTTGATAATTATGATTCTGAATAAAGTTGATTTTGTATAATCAATTTGGCCAAATTTAAGTTTGATATGAAGTGATTTATGTTTGATTATTTTGTATGCTAAAATAAATTTTAGCGTAAACAGCTAGCATAAATGTTTTAACCTAACATGAAAGACAAATGATATTTGTAAGAACAAGGTTTTTGTCAGTTATTTTGACCTCAATCAACCAAACATGTATCGTTTTACTAAAATGATGTTTGGTATCAACCCTGAAGCGGCCTCTTTTATTTTGGTAAAAAACGTTATTGTCAATTAATGCAAAACTGTTGACATGTTTTTCTTCTTGTCAGCATCTCTTTCTTCAAGTTTGTCAGATGATTTGTTGGCAAAGGCAACAGTTGAAATTGTTACCAAATTGAAAAATAAAGCTGCCAAGTCTGATATGACTCGTACAAATATACAAATGATTGGCGCTATAAGGTTAGCAATTTCTTTCACATTATTTTCTCCCTCTTGCTTCAGTCTGTTTTTTATGTTGAAAACAGTGTTATCACTAGCAGATAGTGGAAGTGGTTCAAAACCAAAAAGCCACTGTCATATATAGCGGACACGGACAGCATTACTGCACTATATAGGCAAACAGTGGAAGTTACATTATGGTTGAAATAAATCAGTGCCATTTATAAATGTTAATCTGTATACAAATAAAAATAAGCTGCATGATAAATATATAAACTGTATTAAATGGTGACTTAACAATACTAACATCATAACACCTCATGGTACACAACCACTATTTAACAACACTGGTCGAAAATAGAACGTTTGTAGTAACAGATTTGAGCTAATTGGTGTTACAGTCGAGCAGTTGGCTACCGATTTGGACCCCATCTTGGAGATACAGTTCCAGTCCTTATTAACTATTGTACTACCGCCTCAGAAAATGATGAAGAGCTTCGTGAGTACAGTCTGCAGGTGCCATATTTGTTTATTATCCATAATTTTATACTATGAAATGTTTGTATGTATATTTATGGTACACTATTAGTTATATATTCAATAATGTCAAAATTTTGCTGCAGGCTCTAGAAAGCTTTCTCCTAAGGTGTCCAAGGGACATTTCAGTGTATTGTGATGAAATTCTTCACCTGGCACTGACATATCTGAGTTATGACCCAAACTTTACTGACAACATGGAGGAGGATACAGATGATGAAGCTCATGAAGAAGAGGATGATGAGTATGTGTCTATATTTGGTTCAGTTGGTCACCTGTATGGTATTTATATTTGCACAAGATTCTTCTTGTTAATCATATCATATATCAAATATTATTTTCCAGAGAGAGTGCAAATGAATATACGGATGATGAAGATGCCAGCTGGAAAGTGCGCAGAGCAGCAGCTAAATGCTTAGCTGCATTGATTGTTTCTCGTCCTGAGATGCTTTCAAAGCTGTATGATGAGGTAACTTTGCTTTCACTTATTTATAATTTTGTGTAATTTGTTAATAAACTATTGTTCTCTTTATTTTTCTGAGATTTTGTTATTCTTGCATCATGATATTCTTCTGGGCTGTGAGTAAACATTTGGTATACTAGATTTATTGTTGGATCAGGAATTTTTGTATCCACATGTTCTTCCAATAAAATTTCTTTTATCTCAAAGAGACTGTGTAATTGTTTGTGTATATGGCTGTTCACTCCCTGTTATAATTTTTAGTTAAATGACGGCATATCCTTCGACTTCCTGCTTTACAGGCTTGTCCAAAACTGATTGACAGATTTAAAGAGAGAGAAGAAAATGTCAAGGTAGGTCATAATAAGTCTTTTATTGATTGATTGTCTTTTAAGACCCATGGTTGTTTATCTGACATGCATATGTTGCAGATGGATGTATTTAATACTTTCATTGAGCTCTTGCGTCAAACTGGAAATGTCACAAAAGGACAGACTGATGCAAATGAAACGAGGCTAGTGGCTTTTGTTTTTCCTAATCTGGAAGTACTTTGTATCTAATTTTATTTTATTTATTCATGCTTTCTAATTTAATTATTTGTACCCTTCTTGGTATATTTAAATCTTAAGATGCACTGTCAAATTATACTTTTATATAACTGTAAAATATATAAAATGGTTGTGTAGAAGATATACGAGTATCCATCATTTATTGTTAAGATCAGTTTTATTTATTGTTGATTGTATCACTCCTTAATTTAAGTAGTTGACTGTATGCATTTCTCCTGTAAAAGGAGAGCTCTTCCTAATGAAATAAACATTCAGTTTTGTCATACTCATTCCAAGAGGATGTTTTCTAGAAGAACCAGTAACTCCCTTGAGATCTGTAACCCATGTCATTTGTTATCTTAGAGCACTTCTGTTACGACTGGTATCTATGACTTCATTGCTGTTTTTAAAGATATAGCACGATACAAATCTGAACACTGTTCCTTAGGGTAAAGTTACAAGAGAATACCTATTTTTGCATTAATAATTTAGCCACAGTTCTGTATATGTGTGAATATGCATCCAAATTCTAAAATACCCATTTTTGCATTAATAATTTTGTTAATAAGCTTTGTCAAGAGCAATATGATCATTCAATACGGTAGTCACTTCAAATTTTCCTTTAGTTAATCCCAGTTTTTACAATTACCTCATAATTCATAATGTGTGGCATAAATTGACTGTCTTAACATTGACGTGCAATGCAGTCCTAAATGGTTGTTGAAGCAAGAACTCTCAAAGATTGTCAAATCCATCAATAGGCAGTTGCGTGAGAAATCTATCAAAACAAAGGTAGTGGTCATTAAAAGTTGATATCCATTAAAGTCTCAAGGTTTTGATCATAGTTGTCTATGCAGGTTGGTGCCTTTTCTGTTTTGAAAGAACTTGTGGTTGTCTTGCCCAACTGTCTTGCTGACCACATCGGGTCACTCATTCCTGGAATTGAAAAGGCATTAAATGTAAGCAATATTTGATTTTTTTTTTCTTTCTTTAGTCACGCGGTTTCTCCTATTGCTCTTTATTTTGTCATTATTTTACTTTTCAGGACAAATCATCTACCTCAAATTTGAAGATCGAAGCCCTGATATTTACACGATTGGTATTATCTTCGCATTCTCCTGATGTTTTCCATCCTTATATCAAGGTAACAGCATAAGGATATGTTTGATTTACTCTTCAAATTGGTTTCACCACTTGTATTTTAGGGGAAATGATAGTGCCTAAACGGATTCAATATACTATGAGGATACATGTTATAAGTTATTATGAAATTCAAACCTTGGCCTGGTGCTGTTGGATTGGGGTGTGCTCCTCTCAAGGTCTCAGGTTGGATTCCCCCCGGTGCCAATTCGGTGTGCTAGTTTGGCTTCTTAAAAAAATAGTTATTAAGAAATTCTTAATTGTTATCAGCTTTTTTATTTTATTGTTCGTAGTTCACTTCTTTTTCTATTTACGTCTCTTAATTTCTATGGAATAAAATATTTTAGTTTCTAAAAGCACTGTTTTTTACTCAATCGACAATAGTTCAAGCTTTTGGTTTAATTGTTTTTCTGATGTGGTGTCATATCCTAGTTAACTGTGTTGCCACAACTACAATTTTTCAGCGTAAACGTTATGGTTGATTTGGTCGTTTACTTACTGTGAATATATATACAGCAGGCAGTTGTAAGTACTGTCTTTCCCTGCATTCTATGTTGTGTGGGCTTCATGCGAGAGTTTGTGTCTTTTATGAAATCGATTCTTCGGTTTCCACAGCAAAATCCTTTACTTACACTTGTTTTTTGACACACTTTATTGGTTTAGATTTGTTTGTTAAATTCTTAAATGGAAGGAATGTTTTGGCAGTCAATGTGGACAATAATGGCAGTATTTCATAATTGTATTTGTTTCTGTTTTTAGGCTCTTTCTGCTCCTGTGCTATCAGCTGTTGGTGACCGGTATTACAAGGTCACAGCAGAGGCCTTGAGGGTGTGTGGAGAACTTGTTAGTGTTGTGCGACCTAACATTGAGGTGTGTTTATATATCCTCTTCGGACTGTGAAATAATGGTATACCTGCTTCTAACAATCAGAATGGTATTGTTGTGTAGGGGCCTGGTTTTGATTTCAGACCATACGTCCATCCCATATATAATGGCATTATGTCACGCTTAATAAACCAAGATCAGGATCAGGTAAGTAGTTTATTTTCTAGAATGACTCATTTAATGTTTTTATCATGCTTAATTAAATTTTTCCTCTCCAGGAGGTTAAGGAGTGTGCTATCTCCTGCATGGGCCTCATTGTGTCAACATTTGGCGACCATCTAAATGCAGAATTACCTGCATGCCTTCCTGTGCTTGTTGATAGGATGGGAAATGAGATAACCCGACTTACAGCTGTCAAGGTTAACCCAAGTACTTTGTAATTTTAAATTCTATAAACAGCTTTGACTTGTAACTTCTGATGCAGAATGTAAATGGTATTACTGTGGTAATAAGAAAAGGTTATAGGCTAATATTAGGAAAGTCGCTAGATCTAAGAATCAGAGTTTATCTGAAATATTAGAACGGCATCTGTGCATGATTTCCTTTGCTGGTTGCCACTAAGATCCAGTGTTGGGGTGTTCGAAATCCAAACTAACTGTTTAGATAGAGAGGTTCAGTGATTTGATAAAGAATGGAATTGAAGGTATGGTGTTATTGAAGAGATCTTTCTTAGCCTTGGACTGTATGTACCATGTACCCAGGTTAGGAATAGAAATAATGAATACAAACGTTCCTCTCAAAATCTAAACAAAATGATTAGATAATGGTTCAAAGATTTGAGATAGATTGAAAGAGAAGATATGGTGTTATTGAAAGAGATTTTCCTTACCGTTGATAAGTATCTACCCAGGTTAGGAAACAAAAGGATGAATACAAGCTGTAACTCTCCTGATTAAGGGAGCCTCAGATCTCTCCTTCCAAAACCAATCTCCCACCAAACAAAATACCCATAATCTTCTCTCTAACTAAAACTCCCTTACTAACACAGACAAACTAAGCGGTTAGGTTCAGTTCCCAAATTTTAGGATTTCGCTTCTACATTTTTCTATAGTTTTGAGGGGATTTTTAAAGCTGACCATCCCTCCCTTTTATTGATTTATATAAATCATTTTCTTTCAAAGTATTTCCTCACCAACCTATTGTTTATCTTAACGATACTTATTACCGAAATGTGTGCCACAACTGTTTTGTCATAAGCAATTCACGAAGTGCATAGTGAACTAACAATATGTTCAATATATCTCAATTCTTTTTGCACACATTATTCATTGATTAATTTACTGTTCTAGTGTTGTTGACTTTTTATTTCTCTGCTTGAAGCAGGAGTCAGAAAAGGAACTAAAAACACTAAAAAAACCAACTTAAGAAGTTAGCAATTAATCATAGGTTTTAGGCTCTGCTTGATGCTACCATTGAATCTTCACGAGATATTTTATGCTGCTTTACAATTTTGCCATGATTCCCTAAACTAGTTAAGCTGTGATGATCCAATTAAGAGTTAAATAAGTCTATCACTGTATTGGTTAAATCAGTTTGTTATAAAATTTATTATGTACCTAGATACCTAAAATTAAATTGGGGATTGAACTTCCAATCCAAAGTGCGGTAAGTTGAGAAAGCTATTGTGCTATATATATTTGTTATGCTCCTAGATTATGACCAGAAAACTATTTAGCTCGAGTGGCAGTTGTCTTTACTATCTGTGTTTCTTATGCAGGCATTTGCTGTAATTGCTACGTCTCCACTTCGGGTAGATCTATCATGTGTCCTGGAGCATGTTGTAGCAGAGTTGACTGCGTTCCTACGAAAAGTATGTAACTCTTCTCACAATAAGCTGCTAATTATTTTGTATTGTATTTTATTGACATTTCTTGTTGAACTTGCATTTGCTTTTGAAGTCAAATTTCTTAGAGTTTCCCACCATGAGGATTGAAAATTGAGATTTGCTTTTGTTGTTTGCAAACAGGCTAACCGCGCACTAAGGCAGGCAACCTTGGGAACCTTGAATTCACTCATAGTTGCTTATGGTGATAAGATTGGTTTATCTGCGTATGAAGTTATCATTGTTGAACTGTCGGGACTAATTAGGTTTGTCATACAAATCCAGTATCTGTACATCTACACCAGTGATGTGGATTGATTGACCCAGACTTATTTTTCTTATTTTTGCTGTTTGTATTTTAGTGATTCTGACTTGCATATGACGGCTCTTGCGTTGGAACTATGCTGCACACTAATGGGCGACGAAAGGTCAAGCCAAAGCGTTGCATTGGCTGTTAGAAACAAAGTTCTTCCCCAAGCTCTAACATTAATTAGAAGCTCATTGCTGCAGGGGCAAGCACTTTTGGTAATTTTATGCTTGTTGATTATTTTAGATTGGATGGTGATATGGCTTGAAAACTGTGAGTCAGTGGTGGTCACCTCTCACCCTACAAATTGGTTACGTACGGTGTATATTGACTTTCTCTTTGGGTAGTGATATGGCTTTAGAAGTGTTTACTAGTAGCGAGTATCTCAGAAAATTTTGTGGGGTTAAGTTAGGTCTAAACCTCAATTATAAGTTGAATAAGCATGCCCCATTCTATATGTCTATGATATTAAAAGCACACATGCTCAGATTGTTTTTTTGCTGAATGTGCAGGCTTTACAAAACTTTTTTGCTGCTTTAGTCTATTCTGCAAACACTAGTTTTGATTCTCTGCTGGAGTCGCTGCTTGGATGCGCCAAGCCTTCTCCACAGTCTGGTGGCATTGCTAAACAAGCATTGCATTCAATTGCTCAATGTGTGGCTGTTCTCTGCCTTGCCGCCGGTGACCAGAAGTGCACATCTACTGTGAAAATGCTCACCGACATTCTGAAGGATGACAGCAGCCCCAACTCAGTAAGTTCTCCTCACGTATTTGTGCTCTGTAGTGATTTTTTTTAATAATCCACCAACACCTATACAGGCTCAGCATGCTCCAATCCAATTTGATCTTAAAGTGTAGAAATGTTGGACTGCTATTAGCTTTATCCCACTGCTTTCGGTTTCACTCGTCTCTTTTTTCCTCTGTCTTGCTTTCTGTTTCTGTATCTTCAGAGTATAATAAGAAAATTTTAGTAGATCTTCAGAATATATTGTGGAACTATGCAATACTGTCGCTTTCTCTATCTGAACTAAATGAAATATATCACCACGGCAGTTTTCTTTTCAGATTATTTCTTGTTTTTAATGTACTAATCATTATGCTTTTTCTCTTTCAAAGGCTAAGCAGCACCTTGGCCTTCTATGTTTGGGAGAGATTGGTAGAAGGAAGGATCTAAGTGTACATGCACATATAGAAAATGTTGTAATTGAGTCTTTCCAATCTCCCTTTGAAGAGATAAAGTCTGCTGCCTCATACGCTCTTGGTAACATTGCTGTTGGTAATCTTCCCAAGTACTTGCCATTTATCTTGAATCAGATTGATAATCAGCAGAAGAAGCAATATCTCCTGCTTCATTCTTTGAAAGAGGTACGGACCCTTGAACAAAGAGTGTGTGTTTGTGTATAAATAATATGTGATTATGATGACTTTCTTAGATTTTTTATATATATGCTACTCTCTTGTCCTACCTGGCAGGTAATTGTGAGACAGTCCGTAGATAAAGCAGAGTTCCAAGAGTCTAGTGTTGAAAAGATACTTAATTTGCTCTTTAACCACTGTGAAAGTGAGGAAGAGGGGGTGCGCAATGTTGTGGCTGAGTGTCTCGGAAAAATTGCGCTTATTGAACCTGTAAAACTTGTTCCTGCACTCAAGGTATCTGAACTTTATCTTGGTACCCTGTACTATTAGCTTGTGACTTGCATATTTTATATTTGGTGGTTATGTTTGTATATTCTAAATTTTTTATAGGTAAGAACAAGCAGTCCAGCTGCATTTACTCGAGCTACTGTTGTTATAGCTGTGAAGTACTCTATAGTTGAACGTCCAGAGAAGATAGATGAGATCATATACCCTGAAATATCATCATTTCTGATGCTTATAAAGGATAATGACAGGGTGAGTTTTTAATCAACTAACTGAATGTTGATAAAGTAATGTAACAATTTTCTTTGGATGTGGCTTTTCTGAAGTAAGAGTCACTTTATAGGAAAAGTGAGTAGTTAACAGTACTGATTAAAATATGCATGCTACGAACATTTTTCCCTCCCTCTTAAAAATTAACCGCTAACATTATGCATATGTATAATAATTAATGAATATATCTAATTACTGAACATTGATTTCCAAATCAATAGCTATAATTTATATATATTTTGGATTATTTTTGGCTTATTGGCACATTGTTTGGTATCAATATTGTTGCTGATTTTTACTTTGAACATGCAGCATGTTAGGCGAGCTGCTGTCTTGGCTCTGAGTACATTTGCACACAATAAACCAAACCTCATCAAGGGGCTTCTTCCCGATCTTTTGCCTCTTCTTTACGATCAAACAATTGTTAAGGTAACCTGTATTATGACTTTCTGTTTTGTTGAACTCTGTTGATTATACGACATGACTATAATCGTAACATTTTCTTTTCTTTATGCTATGTACTTTCTGAAGTAATTTTAATATTTATAATGGCTTGATACCTGATTCTGATTTTTATAATGAATTTATGACAGCAAGAACTGATAAGGACTGTTGATCTTGGCCCTTTCAAGCATACCGTGGATGATGGGCTTGAATTAAGGAAGGCGGCTTTTGAATGTGTAGATACATTGCTGGATAGTTGTCTTGATCAACTAAACCCCTCGTCATTCATTGTTCCTTATCTTAAATCTGGTTTGGATGGTGAGCCTTAGTTAGTTATAATCTTTCTCCCAGCCTTGCTAATTACATTTCTTTTTCATGATTCCCATATTTAATGTTACTTTCAATTTCATATTGCGACTTCTAACATATTTGCTTTACATTTACTCTTCCACCCATTTGTCCAAGCATTGGGAACTTTATCATATTTGTCTGATACTCTACAAGCTTATTAGTACAGCTGATCCTTTTGTATACCAGTAGAGGCCCTGCATACAGCAGGAGCTCTATAGCTCCAGGCTGCCTTTTTGTTCCACTAAATTTTTTGAATATGTTATTCTGTTATTATTGCTTCTGGACTTGTGTTGATAATCCTACTTTATGCGTGTGTGTGCATGTGACTGTCTTGGTACTAATTCTTTCATACTTTGTTTTTTGTATTTCAGATCATTACGATGTTAAAATGCCTTGTCACTTGATTCTTTCAAAACTAGCTGACAAGTGTCCTTCTGCAGTGTTGGCAGGTTTATGTTGCATATGTTGAAGTATTAAGATCTCATTGTATTACATTTCTCTTTTTCTAATTTGAAATTTCACCTTTCAGTGTTGGATTCATTGGTGGATCCTCTCCACAAGACTATCAACTTTAAGCCAAAGCAAGATGCAGTCAAGCAAGAAGTAGATCGCAATGAAGACATGATTCGAAGTGCACTCCGAGCTATTGCTTCTTTGAACCGCATAAGGTTGGTATTTTGTGCTTTATGTGAGTCAGCTATTTATTGTGCACAACTCGTCTTTTATTGATGCATAATATAATCACGAAGTGTTTTCTAGTTGTTGAAAATGCTTTTGTCCTTGCATGTTTTTCTGAAAAGTGATATCTTTTTTTTGAATTTGCATTATGCAGCGGAGGAGATTGCAGTGCTAAGTTCAAGAGCCTTATGAATGAAATATCAAAAACACAAACTCTTTGGGATAAATATTACTCAATCCGCAACGAATGATGCAAATCCACAGATTTTAATTTCTCATAGTTCAGGACTGAGTGATATTACATCATCACCTGCCGGGGAATGCAACTAGGGATCTGATGATTTCGAAACTTGTTGATACAAGGGTATGGAAAACTAGTAGTCATTTCTTGTATAGGATGAAAGATTTTGCTTTTTTGTTGTATTTGTATATCTTTTAGCTACATCATCTGATGATCAATTGCTGCCCCCGTAGAAAAGTTGAATGCCGAAAAAAGAAATTAATAGACATTGATGGAATCCCTGAGATATTTTTCCCTAAAACTTTTCATCTTCTCGAATCATTCTTCCCATGCATATTACGGTTTACTGTCATTTTCTTTCCCCCTTTTTATAGTTTACTGATAGGTTTTATTTTTTTCCATTGAATATATATAGCGGTGCCTGTCACATTTTACGAAGGAGCATTTGGCATGATGCACCTTTTTGAAATGGGCACAAAAATCCCATCTTTTCTTTTTAAAGCTGTTTTAGTAAGTGTGTAGTTTTGTAGTGCAATATTTAATTGTTTTTTAAATCCATTTTTGTGGAATTTCCACTGATTGATTCCTCACCTAAAGTTTCGTGATGCTGTTGTAAATTCAATAGCTCCGTGAATTCATAGTTTTTTCTACTGCATAAAATGGTCGAGCGTGTTATTCCAAATTCATGGGGTTTGCTCGGCTCATAAACCATAGTAGCTTTTAGAAAAATATTAATTATTATTCAAAAAAAATTATTGAATTACAAACTACACGCTAATTAAAACTTTTTTTTTTACCACCAAAATAAAAGGATTTTTTTTTTTAATTTTTGTCCTTATTGTTTTTATAGGACTGCAGTCTACACAAGGGTTAGGCTAAATTATAACTAAATTTAGATCTATTATCTTTTTAATTGTTTCACACGTTTAATTATGATAAAAAAAATTGAGAGGGTAATAAATATTTCTTATACAGCACAAAATTTCAAAAGAAAAATTGTAAATTGGGTGAAACTATGTATGGATAATCAGAGAATGACAAATCTTACAACAACAACAACAATGAATCAACAGTTTTCCATTCAGCTCCTTTTTTCTTTTAAAGGATAAATTGGTTGTTAAAAAAAAACATTAATGTTGAGATCTAGTTGTGATGATAGTTGTAATGGAGCTATGAAATGGATATAAGAAATATGGAAGTAGATCTTGTTCCTCTGTGTTGCCAAATCAAAGCTCATATGGAGTTGGGAATTGGATAGTTGAAGAAGAAAATATGTTTGCTGTAGATAGTTGTATGAGTTTTTTTTATTTAATTTATTTAAGAAATGGGATAAATATAATTACTAGGCATTTTCTTTCGGCCATATTTGAATGAGAGAGATGAAGGGGAGCATGTTGACTCATTGAATAATGGTTTAAGTTTCCTGCTTGAACGATACTTCAAAAACAACTTCTCGTATTCAACATGAGTATTACTGACTCGATAATACTTACATAAATCATAAACTTAATTATCAAGAAATTTATGTAGAGCATCTCGTGTATTCATTTAGTATCTTTATCATTCTATCAATATAAAATTTATCTTCAGGTTGAGAATTTTCTATCTTCAATGGCCTTCACTTCATCAAGATTCCTAACATACTAAAATCCATCAGAGGGAGTACATCTCTTGCCACTGATATCCTCAGTCCAAGCACCATGACTATTGGACATGTGCAGAAAAGAAAAGCAATATAAGAACAATACTTATTTGACGCATGCTTAAAAAAATCTCAACTATTAGTTCTTCATAAGCAATATAAGAATAATACTCATCTGAGTGCTTGAGAAGATTCTTGAAGTGAATCACATTTCTTTCATATGCTCACTTGGACAATTAATCAACTTGCTAAAGGTTCATATAGAGCGAATATCAAAACACATATTATAAACCATTTGTGTAGTGAGTTAGGAGTTAGTGTTGTATTGTGGATACAAAACAAAAACCTATATAAGTTTAAAAAAGATTGAATTTCATTCAATTTTGATTACCTTACTTTCATTTATGCATGAAATTAATCTAACATTGTTAAAATTCAGTTTTTTTGGCCCATGACTCAGATTATTTAAAACCAAAGGCATAAAGCTTCACCTGGAGAGTTTAAGACATGTTAATCAAAAACTTAACATTATCGCTTTTGGTTTCAATGAGTTAAGAACAAAGAGATCAATTTCGTGAATGTAGGAAGAGCAAAATTGCATGTGAATCTTTAAAAAATGATAATGGTCGAGTAACATGCAGAATTTAAAAAATGATACTCGTGATAAATCTGCTACTGTTGAGAAGCAGAGGTTATAGAAAAGAAGAAACAAAACATGTTGAGGCTATTTTGCATTATACTGAAAATTTTAAAAGGATGGAAGGACAAAAGCAGTAACAAACTAGGGCAAATTCGAGTCAGGAACATGTCCCTTTTTCCAGAAATAAAAGTCAAGATCATATTCATACTAGGTCTTCATTTTGAATTTTAAAGTGATATGGTCACACTTCATTTAAAGTTTTTGTGATATCCAGGTGGAATTGTTGTGTATAAATTTTCATATTTTAAATATCAGCTACCTATTTAATTATTAAATACTTTATTTATTTTTTACGAAAAACTAATTATAATAAGATATTTATTTGTTTAATAATCATGTTAAATTGAGACAATATCCATGTAAGTATTGCACATGCATAAAAGGACCAAAACAATAATCTTAAAATAGTGTCGAAACAGTTCACTTGATAACATGCATTGTTTTGTCTGGCATCAAACAGCCTCTACAGTGATTGGTTTGAGCATGTTACATAAATACAATCGAAGGGCTAATTGGCTTCTTAACCTAATCATCATTCTCGATTGTACCATCCTTCATATGAAAATGCTTTTCTCGTCTCTGGAACTCTGTCAAACCTTTCCCACTTCCAGTCACACCAACCTTTCCTCGAGGATCATCAGGAGATTTAAAAATACTCTCTCGCTTCCTTCCCGAGAAGAAACCAATCTTGAAGCAAAATCACATTGAATACATCACAAAAGAGAACAATTATATGAAAACAATGTAAACATGTATATAAAACACAAATATCAGTGGATTGTGAAAATTCTAGAGACCGGGCCTTATATTTTTTTTTCGATAAATGCAACAACTTTTCCAGGGTTGATGGTATTACTTTTCCTTCTCATTCCTATCCAGCTTACAACCGATTCAAGAGGTAAATAGATTTTTGAAATTTGGCTAAAAAATATTTTCCCATGGAATTTCAATCAGAATAAATCATTTGATTATAATATAGATTATAATTCATCTGACTTCCAACTTAATGACTGCAATGATACTTCTCTCCTGTGGTAAATTCAGGCTAGAACACATTCAACTCAAGATAGTAGAACAAAACACAAAATTCTTCACTAAATATATAAGCTGACATTGACTCGTATAGTACATTCTCATTAGTCACTTCAAGACATACCTTTTTTGAGACTTCTCAACACTAAAAGAAATGAGTGACTAAATAGTAGAGAAATTGAGAAAGGTACCTTTTTTGCTTTTCCCTTGGTTGTCTGGAACTGCTGCCAAGCATTTTGCCGCTTATTTTGGGTGACTTCAAGTTGTTCCATCCGCATCTTAGACTTAAAGGCATGTATTTTCTTACGTTTGGTAACTTTCTGTAATCATCGAATTAGCAAACATATCATTTATGGAATCCTAGAAAACTGGCAGATAAATTTGGCTTAAACAAAATAATTTCAGAACCCACTACCAATAAATACGTTTGCAGAAAAACAAACACTTCACTAAAATTAAACAATAGAACAAGAGATCAAACCAAGGAAAATATTTATTAAGACAGCAGTTATTTAATAAGATTTTTATTATCAAATGAAAAATTCAGCACACAACTCACCACATCCTCAGGGTCATCGGGCTCTATACGAAGCTTTGCAGGTAGACTCCGTGACTGAAAATCAACAGATGCCGCTTGCGCAATTTTCCGTTTGATAGCCTGCTTTGTAGCTTCGGCAACTCGCTCAGCTTCAACCAAAGGATCAACAGTTCCTTCTTGAATTGGCCTTATGTTAGCGGGATCTACCTGTAATAAGCAAGCAATGTATGAAGTTTACCTTGAAAATCAGTAACTAGAAAAACTACTGGAGTACTTTTTTTTTATAGGGTTAAATATGATTAGTCCCTACAAAATATCCATTGTTATTTTAGTCCTATAAACAATTTTTAGCCCCTACATTTTATAAAAACAGGTACTTTTAGGAGTAGAGAGCACTTATTTATATAAAAGGTAGGAAACTAAAAAGGGTCCAAAAAATATATATAGGGACGAAACTAGACAGATTCATAATTCTATAGGGACTACAAACAAATTTAACCCTTTTCAATAGCAAACAATAATGTTTTAGATGGTAATTGATATATTCTGTTGATGCAATTTATGAGTGAGGAATGTTAAAAATTAATTTCTGCAGTAAAATACTTTATTATTCTTTTGATTTCAACAAGGTGCTACAAAACAATTCAATGCACACGCATAGTAGCACACAAAGTACAGGAATGAAATTTCTCAACTTGGAGGTAAGCTTCCCTCGGTACGACATAATAACCCAAGTGGTTTTGAAAATATACCTCTTCTTTATTACCCCAAGTGTCATAGCTGACATAATAACCATTTGGTGTGTAAGCCTCGACGGTTGCATCGTACCACTCCCCATCATCACTATAAACAGCCTGAACTCTGGTGCCAACAGGAAATTGGTGTTGATGAACAAAGTGGGTATGAAGGTCCTAAAAAGAATGAAATAATATAGATAAAGATGAGTAATGAATTGATTGGGAATCAATATGAATGAATGAAACAAAGGTACAAACCAGATTATTGTGGGTGGGTGTTGGAGATTGGGTGGCAGTGGATATTTCATTTTGCTTTGCAGTGGCAAGAAGTTCTTCAGTCAAAGCAATGACCTGTGTTGTAGAATTTGAGGAGAAATTGGAATTGGAATTAAGTAAGAGAGACAATAATAATAATAATAATAATAATAATAATAATATTAGTGAGTGAGAGTGAGATAATAGATATAAAGCAAATGAATTAATGTTGTAGTAACTTAGAATCTCTGTCTGTGTAATGTGTTGTATCTGGCGGACATCAGGAAAGGACCTGCACAGAAGCAAGATAGATAGAAGTGATGGGAATTTTGCTTTTTTGTTTTTGATTTTGTTCTTGTTCTTGTTAATTAATTAATATTAATGGGATCTAAGCTCACATGACACCTTTTCATTCAAGCTAAAACAAAACAAAACAAATGTGCATAGCATAGCAAGTTATGATTATGAAGAAAAACCTCGGAGAGCTCTCTTTCCATGTCGACATACTCAGAATTAGTTGGTTCATCATTAAGAAGTTCTCTAACCTGAAAAGAAAAGGGAATCAAAATCAATCAAAATGAAATCGAAAGAGAAACCCTAACCCTAACCCTAAAAAAAACAAACAAACCTGATGGAGTTGTTGTTTGTAAGTAGAAAGATTGGATGCGAGTTCGCCAATGTTTAATTCTTCTTCAACTTCATCATCACGCCCGCTACCTCCTTGCATCTTCTTTCTCTTGATTTCAAATTAACATCAAAATCGACCCAACCCGATCTCTCCCCCTTCACACGCACGTTTACTTACTTTCTCTCACGTGTTGTGTTGTGTTGTGTTGTGTTGTGTTGGTTATCCACTCCTTTTACATTTACACACCATTTCCCTTTTAGTTACACACATTTTTTTATGTTTTTTCTAGTATTATTTCTTCAAAGCCAAAGCTACAAAATATGAATAAATAAGTCAAATAAACCATTTATAGGTAATATTTCTCACACTCTCAATTCAAAAATAATAATTCAAGAGGTAGAAAAAGAAGAAAAACAAAGCTTCTTCAATGGTCCAAGATAAATCACTTACAAGACAATATCTTTTTCACTTATGTCTTTATCTGTACTACTGGAGAAAAAGACAAAGCGTAATAAATAAAAAACTAGTTACATAACCCGTGCGTTGCACGGGTTGATTAATTTTTTTGTCAAAAATAGCAATTTTTGTAGGTGTATTGAATTCTTATTTGATTTAAAAAATAATTTTTAAATAATTTTTAAATATTTTTCCCCGTCAACTGAATATAGAATATAAAGAGATTGATAAAATTTGATTTTAACTAAAATATTGTGTCATTCACCTGTATAAAAAAATCAATAGAAGTGCAACTATTCAGTTCGGGTAAGTTTATGCAATAGTTCCTTTTAGGGTATATATGTTTTTATTGAAGAAAATAATAACGGATTACAATTAAAAACTTATTTTAACTTCCTTTTTTTTTTTCTTTCTGGGTTTCAATTTTATCCACTAATACTTTTGTTGTGTTTTCCTTTTATTATAATCTGATTTTAGCTTTAAGAGAAAATTATGAATTTTATTTAAATAATTTTAAAATTTTATCATAACTTGAGTCGGTGGAATTTTTTTTTTTTGAAAAAAATAACACCGTTAAATAAATCAAATGACTTCTTTTTCATATGTTTGATTCAAACACTTTATATGACAGCATAGTTTTTAGTAAGAAAAATTAGTATTATTACATTCATCTTAATTCCTTCTACAATAAACATTTTTTTAATTAAAATTAATTTGATTAGTTATATATCCATTATTTAATTTACTTCACATGTAAATAATGCATCTTCAAATGGACACCAAAATATTTGTAAAAAAAAAATGGACACCAAAATAAAAAGCATGGGAGAAATAATTGGGTGGAAAATAAGACATGGATATTACCTTATCACAACATTCCAAAGCAACTCTTGTCGGATAACAAACATTAGTAGACTAATAAAATCAATCAAATAAATAATTTCATACATGTATACATTAAAATTCATGTAAAGATAAATAGGTGAATAAAAATACACTCCTCGCTGGAGATGAACCTTCTGTTATGCATTTTGATACATATCTAAGTCCTAAACATGCACATTGGTATCTACCACAAATAAATTCATTTACAAATCAAAGAAAATTAATAAAAATATCGATCATAAGAGACATGGATATTACCCTATGACAACATTCCAAAACAATTCTTGCCGGACAAAAAACATTAGTAGACCAGTAAAAACAATCAAGGAGATAATTTCATGCGTTTATACATTAAATTGCATGTAAAATTAAATAGGTGTATAAAAATACACACCTTGTTGAAGAAGAACTTTCTCATGCATCTTGATACCTAATTCCAAAACATGCACATTGGTATTTACTGCAAATAAGTTCATTTGCACATCAAAGAAAATGAATAAAAAATATCGATCATAAAGACAATAGAAATTTTATCATATAGTCATGAGTTATTTTTTTACAATAAAAGAACAATGATAGGAGGACATAAATATATATATGATGGACAATGAATGTAAATAAAAGGGATGAGATAATGAGTGAAATTAGATCCTATTTCAGTTGAGTGAATCTATGGATAATCAAAAATCAGATGACAAATATAAAACTCACCATATTACAAAATAAATAAAAGAAATAATTGGAAAAACTTCAATTATAATGTATAGATGACATTTCATATAAGAAGTGGACTTTCAACAAAACTCATCTATTTACAAATTCTGCACATGCAATCTAGATATTCATTTCATAATACAAAATATTAGAAGAAAACATATATGGAGTTTGAAAGAGGAGAGTGAAACTCAAGAACAAAAAATGAAACGAATGAAGAAATGAGACGAGGTTAATAAGTAACATGGGTTGTCACTAATTGAGGGGAAAATGAAAGTGTGAGTGGTGGTTAGTAATTAATTAATAGAATAGAAACAGAGTAGTTGAAACAAAAATGAACTCAAAGGTGAAATGGAATGGGAAGAATAAGTAACATTTTTCAATAATTAATTGAGAGAATAATAGTATTTTTTTTAAGGAAGATTAGTATTACTAATAGTATAGATAGATAGATTTTTTAGGTGGTTAATAGTTTGTAAATAAAGATAAGTTAATCAATCTATGTAACTAACAACTCTTTAATTTTTCTAAAAAAGATAACTCTTTTAATTCTTTTAATTTATTATTTAACTTACAAAGGCAAAAAAAATTAACATAAAAGGACAATAGGTCGTATCATATGAAATCCATTTACAAATTTGTATTGATATTTTTTGTGATAATTTGTATTGGTATAAATAGATATGGAATGCATAAGTTTTTTGGGTAGGAATTGTATAGTATAATTAGATATTAAATTGGATATACGGAGAGTTGCAAGGTTTCAAGAGAGGTTATACATTTAAATGATATAGTGGAGTGTTGCAAGGTTTTAAGAGAGGAGAGAAACCTCTTTGTAGAGTGCCATATCATCAGAGTGAAAACATAAGAATAGTTCAAATTTCTAATTCAAAGATAATATATAAATAGATAGATAGAAACCGGTTGTAGCCTATTAAATTGTGGAGGTACATCTTAAGAGTTAAGATCATCTTTATTTATTAAAATAAATAGAAGAAATGGAATTATTATAAATAGAGAGGATTCTGGCCTCCATAGTAAGGGGACCCTCCCTTTTTGTGACGTAGCAAAGTTTTGTAACAAAAAGCATTTCACGAAAAAAAAAATTCTCAATAAAATGAAATAAGAGAATAAATGCTATGGAAAATGTTATATTTTGATATATCTCATGAAGCACCCCTATCTTCTACTTTTTCCGTACGACTACTACAATGGTTTTCAATTTAATTCCTTATATGACATAATTCATAATTAACAATCTAATCCTGTATTTCTGGGAAACTTATTTTAGCAATATTTCTGGGAAATTTATTGGCTTAAATGTACTTTTCACCTCTTATGTTTTAAAAAGTTGTGATTTTGTCCCCCTTATAAAAAAAATGGATTATTAGACCCCCACATGGGCATTGGCTTGGTCAAAATCAGCGATTCAAAAGAGAGGCAAAAGTCAAGGGGTCTAATAATCCATTTTTTTTATAAGGGGACCAAAATTGCAACTTTTTTAAACATAAGGAGTGAAAAGTGCATTTAAGCCAAACTTATTTTAGCAAAACTTGTGTCAATTTGACTGTTACAATCAATATCCACGTCAAATTTGTGTCAAGGTGAGTAAAGAACATATTTTCACCCGTGCATTCCTTAGTTGATTGCAAAATATATATTTTTCCTTTAATCAAAAAAAATAATATAGATTTTCCTAAATGAGAAACAAAACTGATGAAAAACAATTTGTAGATACTTTTTTTTACGATAGAAGAATAGGAAAATAGGGTATCAATTCCTATTCCGTGCATTATGATTTATGACCCAAAGAAATATTCAAATGTTATGAAACACAAATTTAATCATTATAAACAAATAGTGCAAAGAATAAATTTTATACAAACTAAATCATCCAAAAACATTTAGATGAGATGTCACAGGCCTCTTTTTGCTTAACCAAGGTCCCGAGTTCAAATTCATCCTTAGGCATGTAGCAACGTTAAAACTCTTAGGGATAGTTTGCCGTCCATTTGGTATCCAACAAAGCGGTTGTCACTAAATTGTATTTTCCTATATTATTAGTTTAAACATATTTTAAAAAGAATTATTTAAATAGTATAAGCATGACTGAATATTAGTGTAAAATTTATTTAGACATTTAGTGTAATCTTGAGCTCAAAAAGCATAACAATAACAATAACAAACAAACACCTATACAGAAAAGCCACGTGTTGTCAGCAACCAAAAGATGAAACTAGATGTTTTTTCTTTCTTTTGAAAGGATGAAACATGTTACAGGTTTTCTTTACTCAAGATGTTATAGGTTTGACAGCGATTTACACATGATTTTGTAAGTTCAAAACTCCACCCTCTGGAACACCAAGTTTAAAAGTAAAAATGTGATGGTTTTCAAGTCCACACCATCTATCAGGCACCGATGTGAGAATGCTGCAAAAGTGTGTCCAGTCGCAGCTGACTAACTAGTTGCCCGGAATATATATATATGCAGCATAACTGATAGTTACCTCATGAAACATCATTCCTTAAACTATATAGTCTAAGACAAGTCCATTAAATTTAAGATAAGGTTCTTCGATTGAAAGACTCCACTGTTATGTTGGCAGTAAAAGCAGGAATCGAATTCATTTTCCGAACGAATATCTCAACCTGGGAATGTACAATCACAAGTACAACTCAGTTAAAGAAACATGAATATATAACTATGTAAGAATTATATGCATGATACATTTCTCTTTCCATGTACACACTTGTTCTGTTTTTTACGAATAAGGCCCCAAAGCCCTCCCCTTCCATTTTCCTCTATTTCTTCCACTTGCTCATTATTTTTTTCCTAGGCCTAAGGGTCTATATCTGGGAGGAGGGTTTAGGAGAACTAGGTCTATATTTTGATATATATTTTATATTTAAAAATAAATAAAAGAACATCATGATTAATGATCATATAATAGTTCAATCACACTTAATTGATTTAAACAAACATTTTATAGTGTCTGTGATTTAAAAAAGAAAAGTTAGTCCTCCCCTCCTATATTATCCGTCCAAACACACCCTAAAGGTTTTTGGTGTATAAAAGTCGAAATCTCTTGAGATGATAACATATATTGTATATAATTCAACATTTAAAACATTAGTATGTTTAAAGAGAAAAAAAAATTAGCAATGGAAGAGCCCTCCGGAAGTTGTGACTCAAACAAACTCATGAATCACAAATCTTTTCAACAATAGAAGAAATATCAGAATTCAGAAGAGGTGTAAATAGTGCATATAAAAAGATATTCTATAAAAAAAATCAACTTATAAAACATCTCTATAAAACAAACTTTTGAACACTAAATATTAAAAAAATAATCCATAATTAATACAAAATATTAAATAAATAATTCTGTGCAAAACAATTGTATTGATGAATATATTCTATAAGCTTTTTATTTAATTATTAGAATTAATAAATTATTAAAACTATATTCTCCTTTCGATGATGCACAACAAACATTTTCAGTTGAGAATATTTGCTGCTAAAAAACAATATTTTCCGCTACAAGGAAGTTTTTCCTGCTAAGCCCCCCTTCGCTCGCATGCGCACAAAAATTAATTTTTGTGCTGGGATCAGAAAATCAAGAGTTTAAGATCTCAAGTATTTATTATATATATATTATATTGAAAAATATTGCAATATTATGGCTTCCTTACCTGACGAGATACCTCAGGCTGAGATGTGTAATGATTTACCTGTTATGAAAATAAAAACAAAAATTTCAGCAACTTTTCATGTCATCTTTGTGAAAAGCAGAAAATAATCTTAAGAACTTAGTTCCTGATTTTCTTTTCCTGATTATCTGCAAGCCTGTATTCCTATCTAAAAGAAAATCGTCATTTAATCTTGAAGATTAAAATAAACTAAATTTTATCGGTGTATAATTGAACAAAGTAAAGTCACCTTCCCCCTCTCATATTATATATTAAATAGTGTTAAATATGTTTTTAGTCTATAAAATTACGGATCTTTCTAGTTTAGTCCCTATAAATCACCATTTAATCTTGAAGATTGACCAAACTAAATTTTACCGGTGTAATTGAACAAAGTAAAGTCACCATTCCCCGCTCATATCTAAATATTAAATATAGGGTTAAATAGGTTTTTAGTCTATAAAGTTACAGATATTTCAAGTTTAGTCCCTATAATTTTTTTGGTCATTTTTAGTCCCTGCATTTTATAAAAGCGGGTGTTAGTCCCTACAAAATTCAACATTTTTAACCCTTAAACATAATATAATATAAAATTCAATATCTTACCAAAATGTTGGTATTCCCTGATTCATATTCAAATTCAAGTTTTTCATCATCACTTTGTGCATAAATTGATTGCAGCGTAAATCGTGTCACTGGGATTCCATTTGTTCGCTGGTGTTCATCCATCACAATCTGCCAAATATAGTTATGGACAACCATGTAAGCATTCCAAGTGTGAGCAAAAAGACAATCGGTTGTCAGCTTATCCAAAATTTGGAAAGAACTTATCAGAAAATGCTAAAGAGACAATTTCATAGAGAGAAAATGACAGATAGAAGTTTGATGTGAGTTTTATTTCCCTAACTTCTGTCAGTAAAATTTCCAAACTCAAGATGACCTGTGTTATAGAAACCACTTACAACAGAAGCATGCTTCATTATTTTTTGAAAACTTAGTAATTAAAAATAAACCCAGAATAATGGTTTCCACATTCCAAATTACATCATTACCAGGATGCTACAGTATTTTCAAAGCAAAGTGTGTGATCTTCGAAAATATGAAATAAAACACCATTTCGTGTAAAACACTTCCATTTATATTGAAAGATAGTAATAAAAAGATTGAGGTAAGAAAACATCAGTAAATGCCAACCTTGTAACCAAAAATCTCACAGCATGCCCTCCGGAAAACTGAAATTCTGTCTGCAAACACAGTCTTGTATCTGTTGAAGTTTCAGCATTTCTGTTATTCAAAAATCATCTTGATAACAACAAACACATAACGTACCAAAAGCAGCAACTTATATACTCACCTCTCTTCTCGCTTCTCTAGTGTTGCAATTTGTTCTTTCAGTTGCAATATCTTATCCGATATGTAGCTCTCTACCAGCTTTCCAGTTTCTCCTAAACAGTTCAAGTGATCAGGCAACGGATACGTTTTATAACATATTACTCAGTAGTTCATAACATCATTATTCAGCTTTCCGTCCTCGAGGCCTTAACACATACATGCCTTCTGTATTTTGAAAATATTTTATTAAACCAGTGATGTTAAGACAGAGGTCAGACTAATATTAACAATATTATTATAATAAACAAGAAAGCATATTTCATTTGTGTACTTAGGTTGATTTTTCTCTGCTTTTTATTTTTCATGCCTTCTGTATTTTGAAAAGATTTTGTTAAACCAGTGATGTTAAGAAAGTGGTCAGACTAATATTATTATAATAAACAAGAAAGCATATTTCATTTGTGCACTTAGGTTGATTTTTCTCTGCCTTTTATTTTTAGCTGTTTTCACAGGAACCCTCTTGGAATACCTCCTGTATACTAAATTAGTTTCCTTGGAAGGTTTATCAAAGCTTTAATGTAAACCAAGCAATCCAAACATGATAAGCAGATACTAAACAAAACATTCAGACTACTTTTTTTTCCAACTACTTATGCTTGTATTATTGACTGTTTTTGAATCATAACATTTTGACCCTAAAATCCACGTAACTACAACTTTTCAAGGTTTCTTACCTGATTGACTCTTCAATTCTTCAACAGCTTTTAATTTCTCTTTTGTTTTCTGCAGTTCATTTTGTAGCACTTCTATGGTTTGTTTGGCTTCATTATCTACGGTAAGTGTATTCACCATTCGCAGAACTTTTGTATTAGCAGCAGAAAAATCGCCATGACCCAACTGTAGAAGGAAAAACAATGTGTCAACAATCAAACTGGAATGAAAACCAAAAACTGGACAGCTTGGGTGAACGAACAGATAATACAGACATAAGAAATATAGACGATTTAATATTATAAAAATATTCATTGTAGTCTACGACGTATTAGTGTTTTGCTGTTGTAAGAAAACTGTTAGTAAATGAAAAAAAAAAATAGATGGTCAATAGAGGCTGCAAGCTACAAACAATGTAACCCTAGGTTGTTTAATGAGTGAATTTTTTTTCTTTTTAAGAAGCTAAATTAGCCCACCTAAATTGAAATGAGTGAATTATTTACATCATTCTTTATTGATGGATCAAGGAAAAGCATCTGAGGAATACAGAAACACAAACTGTGATTGATATTGCTTAAAAACATTTTTAGAGAGTGGTCAATTTATGAGCCAACTTAACTGACTTTTTAGAAAATTGAACCAATCATAAAGAATGTGTTAAAATGTGCGTTGCTAACATTTCTCAAACTGTTTCGATGTATGTATTGGAGACATGCGTATGAAGAAAAAGAAGGGACTTTAGTTTATGAAATGAGATGCAATAGAAATAAATAGCTACATAATATCCATAAGTTTCAGAAAAAAAATTACCCAGCACCAACCTTTGCCTCTAATAATGATATCTCTGAACGGAGCCGGTCACTCTCCCTCTCCAGTGACTTTATTCTTCTTGCTTCATTGTGCAATTTTTCGTTGAGTATCTTAATTTCCTCATGTTGGCGATTATTAACCACTCTCAGCTCATTTAAGGTGCTTTCCAGTTCTTTAATATATTCATCTTTCTTCATAAGAGATGATTCAAGTTCCTGAATGGACCAACGAAAAAACAAGCAAGAAATATTTAGATATCACATGATAAATTAATAAGTTAGATGGTGACAAATAGAGGGAAATACAACCTGAATGGGATTAGCACTACTTGATTCATCTCCAGGTTCACCACTCTTCAAATTGGCAAGAATTCTTAATTTGTTTCTTTCCTCTGTGACAACTGCTAGCTGCACAACAATAAGCATGTGACTGAAAGCACATAACTGAAACTAACAGCAAACAAATGACTACAGATTTCAGAGCACAACACTACACAATCACTATTATCACAGCATGCAGCAACAGTTTAACATTATCACAAATAGAATGCCCAAAAATTATAGGCAGTTGCTGTCCCAGTAGCATTCAACCTTTTCAAAATACACCAGAAGCATGACAAGATAATCAAAGCAATACTTTCACTTGCACGAAATAATCTGAGATTTTGAGAAACTAGAAAGAAGTTTAAATGAATTAACAAAACTTTCAATTAAATCAAAGTGATATTTCCACACTTATGTATTTCCTTGGAATTGTGTAATGCAAGTCCATTCTAGGCATGACATTTAAGCCATCTCCTCCATCTAGCATCTAAATCCCTTTCGTGATATATCTTAAATTCCCCAACTGTCAAACTCCTTCCTACCTTAAACCTAACTATATAACTTCTGAGTCCTACTTTATTTGGGGGGATCCAGATCATTGAACGTCGTTAACTAATAGCCAAAGATTAATCCATTAATTCATAACAAGATGTCTTTATGAGTATTGCTTCATCAGTCCTCTAAATGCATGTCCTACACTAGCTTGGATATCCAGAATACCAGATAATAAATCCAAGATTTCAAAGATGGCAATGGAATAATGCAACAGATAAAGCATGTAAAGAACACGTCAAGTGTCAACTTATTATTAGTACAAAATCAACTTCTGATCAAACACTGACCGTTAATTCAATCCGTTTAATCTCTGATTTTAATATTTCTGCTTTCTCTTTAGCCAACACAGCTTCAGTTTCAGCATTTTGTTTACCAATCTCAGCAGCATCCAAAGCCACCTCCAGTTGTTTCAAGCGAGCAGTTCCTTCACCCTCCTTCTGTGTACTGTAAATTACCTCTCTGCATTTATAGAAGATATCGAGATTTAAAGACATGTGCTTACTGACCATGTAAGGCAGCTGTCAATATGAAAAACAATCTCAATATTTCTGCTACACCCAAAAACCCCACAAAAAAGTCATCTCAATGTGAAAAGATCCTAGGCCGTACACATATCCAGAATATTGTGCATCGTTTACATATACAGATATACATTAACAGAAATGGATGATAGCATGCACATGAATGGATAAAAAATGCAAAAGTTAGTTTCTCTATCGATACGTTTAATTAGTGCCATTTATAAACCCGTAAAAGGAAAAGGTATTGTCAAGCCACATGGAACATTGGAGAGAACGTATAACTAGGAGACCAGTAGGAACTTTTCTCAAATATTTGAAGTCAAGGTGCTCATAAACAAAAGGATCACCCGGAAACTCCAGACAGAGGCTTCAACAGCTCAAATCTATTAAAACAGCGAAGCAAACAAAACTTCAATTAGCTACTAACGTACTTCTGTAAAGCTGCAAATTTAGCAGGCATGTCCTCAAAACATGAGATGCCAGGTATGTCTTTAATCATCAATCTCCATGATGATATTTGATCCTCTAACTTTTTCATATTTGACTGGACATCCTGTAGTTTAGATAGCTCAGATTGTGCCCTTTCCCGGCGGCTCTTTTCCTCCAGCAGTTTCTCCTTCAAAAGCTCAATGTTCTCGTGATTTGATCTTAGTTTTCGTGCTTCCCTTACTTCAGATTCCTAAAATTGCAAAGTTAACTGGATAGATTACTCAGATTACCACAGGTACAAAAAAAGTTTATGATGAGAATTGAGAATGCATCTGGTAATTTCATAGTGCACAAAAGATGTGAGAAATGAATCAATATGGTATTTATAATTCAAAGTTAAAACGAAGTCCATGTATTGACACCCCTCCCCTAAAAAAAATGAAAGTTAGCCTAATTTAATCCTACAAAATTGACTTGGACGGTGAGGGGTTGCACTAAACAAATAATTGCTATTCAAGCCATAACGCAATCTAATATGAGACTCAACACACACCCTTCACATATTATGCATGAACAGAAGCTTGATCGCGCTGATATTTCCTCGGGTTCTTTGGTTTGTACTAGATGCAGCACTCGTAGAAAATGTGTTTCCAAGTCCAAAAGTGAATTTAACGTTTGACCAAAACTCATAATAATAGAAACATGCTAAGTAAACACATCAGCCCAATTCAAACCGAACTCCATCACAACATGGCTATGGATATAATAGATGCAACGTTCAGGCCTATTTTATCTCTAGGCCCATGGATGAATTTAACTTATATCCCAAGCATGTAGTTTTAGAAAAATACCAAGTAAACAGACCAGCCCAATTGATATCAAGCTGCTTCATGACAATACTTTGGTAAAACATGCTCGTTCTAAACAACAGCGTGTTATAAACTTGTCAAAACACCAGCAAAGAGAAGGGTACAGACAAGGGGAATAATATGAAAGCACACCCCTAAAAGAAAAAGAAGAAGAAGAAAAACATTTTGATAAAGTGACAAAAATCAACGGTATCTTTATGGTATTCCAAATATCAGGTGTCAAATTTAATTATATTTACTAAATTTTAAATAAAAGAGACAATAAAATGTGAAGAAAAAGGCAGTCATATATTTTGGCACTAATCCAAAAAAAATCCCAAAAGATTTATGAAAATAATAAGACACGATTCAGGAGCCAAGCCTGCCCAAACCTCATCTTATATATCCAGACCATTCAATAAAACAATAATGTGCCTAACACAATAAAAATAATATAATAAAGTTAGTCCTCTCCATTTATGATCATGTCACTTGAATTACAGCTGAAATTGGTGTACACATGAAATCATTAATGCATGCAACCTTACACAAACAATCAAAACATCAAGAGGCCCTGAGACCCAAGATAAAAGACAAAGCAAACTTACATAGTGTTGAAGCTCCTGTTGCAATTGTTTAACCAAAACATCACTCCCTGTAGAAGAAACTTCCTGGGATGAAAAAGTTGCTACCTTCTTTTCAGCTTCAGTCTTCTGGTGCAAACACTGGAAATAGGAATCATGATGTAAAGCAAACATAAGTAACCCACTAAAAAAAGAAACATGAAAGTGAGACGAAGCAAGCAAGCAAATCAAATTGAACATTGCAAACCTCGTTGAATTGGTCCTTAAGACGGTCCAATTGCTCTTTAAGCATCTCTGCTTCTCTCTCGGCATTATTAGCTCTACATTTCATTTGTTCAAGCTACAACAGAAAAAAAATATACAAGTTGAAGAATGATTGATAGATATGAACAAGCATTGGCCTGAACATTGACAACTTACATTTGCAGTGATTCTAGAAATAGAAAACTTGGAGTCCTTTTTGAGTTGTGAATGATCATCATGAAGTCTCTTTTTTTCCCTCTCAATGGTCTCTGAAAGATGGCCTAGCTTCCCTTCTAAAGATGTTGCTTTCTCTTGGGCGGAAGCGGCATGTGACTCGGCTTGTATGCGAAGGTTTGTCTCATTTTGGAGCTTAGCCTGGAGTTCAGTGTTTAATTGAATATATTTTCTAAGACGATCTTGAGAATCAGTAACCTCTTTCAAAAGTTGATCCTGGAGTGCCTTTTCACGGCCTTTAGAAGCAGCGAGTTCTTGTTCAGTGTATAACAATTGCTCCACAGATTTATTCCTCTCAGTGTCTGTCATGTCAAATCAAAGTTGATGGTGAAATTGAAATTGAAATTGAAAAGTAGATATTAATATATGTCGTACCGAGTTTCTGGAAATTATGATTGAGTGTCTGGAATTGAGATTGATAATCACGAACTTGATTTTCAGCTTTACTTAAGGCATCTAGAAAATCAGATTTAACCTGCGTGCGTTCGAATAATATTATCTGTAAGGTTAGTTGAAGAAGAATGAGAAAAACAAACAAACAAACAAACAAACCATTTGGCGACACTGATATGTGCATAGCATGTGCTCCGAGGGTTCCTCCACCGCTGGCGCCGGATCCTCATAGATAACAAGCTGTGCGTCACCCTCGCCGTCATCGGAACGTGGCCTTTTCGGTGGCGGAGGAGTACGGAGTATCATTCTTTCTTTCTCACTTGCGTTTCAATTTCAAATCAATGAAATCCCCAAACCCCAAGGCGCAACTTTTATTTTATTCAACGAAAGGAAACAATAAAAGCCACAACCTCCTTTCACCAATATAATGATTTTCCAATCACAAACAACATCTTATGGTTTCGTGGTGTAGTTGGTTATCACGTCAGTCTAACACACTGAAGGTCTCCGGTTCGAACCCGGGCGAAGCCAATGAAGATATACTTTTTGTATTTTTTGATTTTCATTTTGGTCATCACGTCAGTCCACTTTTTTTTTTTTTTTTTTTGAATAACCATGAGCTACTGATCTTTCTCCTCTCCTTCTCTGATTATGAATGTCACATTTTGATTATTTGACATCTCAATATATTTTTATTTTCTGAGTTTTTTGCAAAAAAATTATTATTAATGATTAGATAAAATAACTATAAAAAAGATTGAGGTAATTTTGTAAAAAAAATCAATGTTATGTGATTGTATCTAACAAACTAAATTGTTTTTTTTTTTATGATTTTGTTAATGATAAACAGACACAAATTATATTCTGATTTTTTTTATAGAATCTTTAAATTATCAAATGTAAAAAAAAATAAAAAAATTGTAACAAATAGGTTATATGAGACGGTTTGTTATAACTTTTTAAAAATAATAACTTTAAAAATCATTGTATCTATATGTTATACTTCAAATGAAAAGATGTTAAGACTAACTTTTCCAAAAAAAAAAAATTTAGAGGAGGAAGCAAATAAGTATCAAAAGATAAAAGTAGTTTTGTAACAAAAATTCTATTTTATATAGTTGTATCTAAATAAACTAAATTGTTTTATAAGAAATGGTTGTTAGCTTAAAAAAAAAGTGGTTGTTATTACGTATGATAAACAAACACAAAACTAATTATGTTTTTCTTTTTAAATCCATACAAAATAATATTTAGATTATTGAATGACGGATTTTTATTAATCTTTAAGATTGTAATAAACAAGTTGTATATCTAATTTACATTTTACCTTTCGAAAGAAAAAAAAAATCTCATATCAACACCATAAAAAGTACATGGATGTTTAATGGAAAAGAGGTTGAGCCCTAGCTCGAGAAATGTGGGCAATGAAGTAAATTAAAGAGGTTTCCTAGCAAAAAAAAGGGGTACCATTGGAGAAAAGGTGGGAGAAATTGGTAATAACTACATTAGAACCGAAGGAAATTAATGGTAGTTTAACGTAGATTTGACTCTAGCCGACTCAGAAGCTAGAAATTTTAGCTTTAAAGAGAAGTGTTTTTCAAGGATAGAAGCATCATGAGAAGGTAAACCAAACATGATGGAAAACCCAGTTTTTTAAGGTAGAGGATGATTAGAGGCGCTTTTTGCTTTCTAATAGTCTTCTTCCACCATTTTTGTGCGTAAACTCTAAATTGGAGCTTTTGTTCAAACTTGTAGTCTAACTGCACAAGTAAAGCTAGCCTTCATCTTTCTCGATCTAGAGTTTTTATATCTTAGTTCATTTCATGTGTCACAAGCTTTGTCATAGGAGATTATGAGACATGTGAGCTCAACATATGCAGCCCATTGTTCTTCTTTTTATGTAACTGAACCAACCCAATTGTGGAACCCACCATCCGTGCAACCCACTGCCTGCTCAATCCAAGTGCTCACACAATGGGAAATGAGTGATAGTATTTCAACCACGTTTTTTGTCGGGTATACTTTTTTTGGCCAAATCTGACTGATTGTGGAAAAAAAAATGCTAAGTCGATTGATGAAGCATAAATCACTTTGTTTTTAAGTGATAAACAAACTCTTGTGTTAAATTAAGATTATAATCTTATGTTGTATTTAATGTGCGCTCTTGAGTGTGTTTTATTAAGGACAAGAAATTCAAATCTCACAAATAGGTTCAAGTCATATGTTTCGCTAATATTAATCATCAAACTCTTTAAGGTTCAAGGAAATCATGAACTTAATTTTAATGAAAGGCTTAATTAAGAAAGGATATTCATTAAAGAAGTCTTGATACAAAGAAAGAAGAAACATGAGCCCTTGAAAGTCAAAAGAACAGGCATTCACAAGTCCATACACCTTGGACATGAGTTGAAAGTTTTCATTAAGAATAGGATGAAAGTTTGTCACAAGCAAGGCAAAAATCATATAGTAGTGTATTTTGGTGAGCAAGTATGCAAAAATAATAAATAAATAATGTCTTGGAGACAAAGTAATGCAAAAGCAATAAAGCAACACATCATAAAGGACAATAAAGAAAATGAGGTAAAGATGATAAAACCTTTTACTATTCATGTACCTTTTGGAAAAGAGACATGTTAATCCTCTTAGTTATATCGATAGAGGACGAAGATGGCACCCGTGTGCTCAACGTACAAAAGAATGAGAAATTTACAGTTTTGTAATTCCTATCAAACATGAAGGGCCTCTCATTGTACGCTTGTCGAAGTTACAAATATCAGTTGTCCAAGCCTGGTGAGGCTGAGAGAATATATAGTTAGTTGTATATCCTTAAGCTCTTCAAAAGCGTGAGTGATATCGTAAGCTTGTTGAAGCTACTAATCTCAATGGTGTAAGCCTTATGAGGTTAAGAGAATACCTAGTTTTGCATATTGCAAAAAGGAGGAAGAAACTCCTAAAAACTAGTGGATAATCTCACAAAAGTTTTGGGAACTGAACTAACCCATGTTAGGGGAATCAAGATAACTTCTCTTTGTGATCTCACTTAAACTCTACTCTTTATACTCCGCTTTATTTATTCATATACTACATATTCATATATTTTGTTTTACTAATCATCCTACTCCAAGAAAAGTCTTGAGAGTTTATTGTCAAGAGACATAGAAAATTTTAATAGGTAACAATTCAACCCCCTTCTCGTGACATTTACTTCTACTTCCTCAACATCACCTATGCGTGTGGCAGCGATCACAGTAGCATATTTTGACAATAACATATTTTTCGAGTGACATGCCTAAATGAAGGACTAAAACGAAAGGATATTCAAATTAGATAAACAAATTGAAAGAAAAAAATGACATATACTTGCTTGTACATTGCAAGGATAAAAAAACACATACAATGTAATAAAAAAAGGGTTAAATATGTTTTTGGTCCCTATAAATATGTCAATTTTTTCGTTTTAGTCTATCTAAAATATTTCTTCAGCTTTTAGTCCCCGAAAGTTTTTCATCTTCAATTGTGGTCTCTTTTTAAAGTAAACTCATGTAAAATTGATTATTTTAAAGTAAACTCCCTTGTTCCCGTTTTCTCCCTGCAACAACAATCACCCTCGATTTTAGTTTGTTAGACTGAAAAAGAGGAGTCGGAATGGGAAATAGAAGCGTGTTGATTACTGGTGTTAGCAAAGGAATTGGTAGGGCTCTTGCTATTGAACTGGCGAATCGAGGTCACACCATTATAGGTTGTTCTCGTGCTCAGGATAAGCTCGATTCTCTTCAATCTCTTTTACTTCCCAATAATCATAATCATCTCTTTCTCAATGTCGACGTCAGCTCCAACGACAGCGTTCAACAGTTGGCTCGCACTGTTATGGAGATGAAGGGGGCTCCACCTGATGTTATTGTCAACAGCGCAGGTACCATTAACAAGAACAACAAAATGTGGGAAGTTCCTTCTCAAGAGTTTGATTTGGTGATGGATACAAACTTGAAAGGAACTGCCAATGTGTTGAGACATTTCATCCCTCTCATGATCAACAACAACAATGGAGAAGGTATTATAGTTAACTTGTCTTCTGGTTGGGGAAGATCAGGTGCAGCACTTGTTGCTCCTTACTGTGCATCCAAATGGGCTATTGAAGGACTCACAAAGTCTGTAGCTAAAGAGTTACCACAAGGAATGGCTGTTGTCGCACTCAATCCTGGTGTCATCAACACTGACATGCTTGCTTCTTGCTTTGGTGCCTCCGCTTCTCTTTATCAATCCCCTCAATCATGGTTTGTTACTTAATTCACATTTCTTTTTCTTTTTCTTTTTCTTTTTCAACTTAACTGTTCAATCTCATTCATCAGGGCTCTCAAGGCAGCCACCATGATTCTCAATCTTACTCCAGCAGATAATGGTGCTTCTCTCTCCGTTTGAAGTCTCGTGTGTGAGTCAGTCTAATCATCAACTCCTCAATCATATTTATTACTATTAGTACATCTTATCATAGGATGATTGTAGAATTCAAACTCTACTACTAAAGATCATGTTTTCTTCCTTTTCTTTTTGTTATTCACTTCACGTTGGACCAACTACCATTTCGGTTCTCCTTTCTAAATAAAAATCACCTACAAGTTCAGTTTTACTGCATAATTAGTATAATGCTGGCATAAAGTTGTATAGTATAGATTACAATATCTTTCGTTGCTGTTTGAATCCAAAGGTGTGCCTCAGTTTGCATTGCACTGCTTGAGTTGTTGCACAATCCAAAATTCAGTTTTATGGATGTATTTATGTCGCTGTGTTGATTAGTAGCAGGTTTCTATGTTGGCAGGTGTGGTTTCTAATTCAAACTGGTTCATGTGTATTCAAAATAGTGTGATTGCTGTTTGGCTTAGCCGTATTTTCGTGTATAACTAAGGTTTCGCATCAGGTTGGGTCTCCACATTGCGTGGGTTGAAGTCTGCAGGACATGCTTTTAAATTTATGACAGGGTGTCTTGGTACTTCATTTATCATTTGACTATTGCTTTTTAGTGCTTCAAAGATGTGTCTTTAGGCAAAACCATCTGATGTATTCCGTGTTTGAGGTCTTCACTTTTGTTTTGGGGAGGGGAGTTATGGTGATTAACTTTGCTGTTGTATTTTACAGCTTGGTTGTTTAGTTATGGTGATTAGCTTTGCTGCCGTATTTTACAGCTTGGTTGTTTTTTGTTCTTCTTCTTATCTTCTCCCTGCATTTTTTTGGTGCCGGGTTTAGATCTTTTTATTAAACCTTTTACTTTGTTTTAAAAAAAATAAAATAATATGCGAATCATCAAAACACTAACTTTGCAGCCAATGTCCAGTCTATTAACCTTGGCAATGGTTGGTCGGTCAATCGTTCAACTAACAATATGTATGCCAATGGATTTTCTCAAGTTTTTTTTCTTCTTTCTCTCAGGCTTCTTATGTGTAATCTCATCATTGAACTTGTTTACTGTCGTTGTTTATATTAGAAATGCATCTTACCTTTTCTATTTAATTGTGAGATTGATAACACATGACAAACTTGAGAGGAAAAACTTGAGAAGATCCTTTCCCAATAAACACACTCTCTGACTATGACCTAATAATTATTATTACAATAGAACTGTACCAGTTATGTTCCCAATGGAATCAAATAGAGCACGAATGAATGATCTTTATCTTACTCTTCCGTCTCCAATTTTGTCATATAGGATGAAACAAATAGCCCAACGTATCAAATACTATTATTTAATGGCCACTGATTCAACTGTACATACATTTCTAACAAAATACAGTGATTGCAAAATTACAAAACCATATGTATATATTTACAAATTTCAAACCCTGCCAATGTGTGTGTATACTTTCTACAGAACACCTTCCTTGAAAGGACCAGAATCACGCAAGAGTTTCATGACAAGCTTCACCTGTACAGGCAAAAATGTCACATTATCAAGTGCTTTGGAATCACAGTAGTTGGTAGCATGAATGGTAATATCATGACAGAACAAAACACCTAATTATAAAACCATTGAAAGAATGCAAACTTATTTCTTCTTATGCCAAAATGCACTACTGTGCTTAATTCAAATATTAAAAGCATTTAAGTTCTTAAGCCAACAAATGGTTACATCCTTGCCTTCAATTCTAATCGAGGCTGCAAAGTGGAGGATTGTTCTGGTGAATGCAATTAAAATGAGACCTTTTGATTAGATGAGCAGTTAAAACTACATTAAGGTAATCAGTTGATTGTCATAACTAGGATATAGGTCTAACTATATTCAAGACTCCCCACCTTTAACACAAACAAAAACAACACATCCTGGCACTCACAACAGTTCCCAGCTTCGCTTTAATGATTAAGGAGTAATCCTATCAGGAGACAAAACCAACTAAGGCTCTGTTTTTGAGTTTGGTGGGTAGGGAGGGCTTTGTGGGGAAGAGCGTAGGGGGAAAAAAAAGAAGAGAAATATTCCATATTTTGTTAGAGATTGTTCTTGTAGAGAATGATAGATGAATGTTAATCATTAATATATTTTAAATTTTTATAATATTATAATAACATAGATTATATTTGAAGAATTTATCTAAACCCTCCTTCAATATAATTTTTGAGTTCCTCCATTTTGAGGGGATTTTGTGTTATGAAGAAAAATAAACCCCATACACAAGTTGGGAGACTATTCTTTCTTTAACTTCCCTTACTTCCTTCCTTATACCCAAAGCCTCCCCTCCAAACTTGCGAAGTAAGCATAATGTATTCTTTACCATCACAACAACAACAAGCAAGCCTTTTCCCACTAAGTGGGGTTGGCTATATGGATCAAATTACGTTATAATGTTCTATCATACACCATATTTTGATCCAACTAATTAATTTCCTAATCTTTCCTAATAGTTTCTGATAGTTTTTCTAGTCTTCCTTTGTCTCTACAAAACCTATAGGTAAGGAGAGTAGATCAGATGAAGGATAGTCAGATCACTAGAGGCATAGGAAGATCTAGAAAATAATAAAATGATTTACAAGTATTGCCTCTATTTGATGAAATGATTTACAAGTAATATCAGAACAAAGTAAACTTAGAAAGACAAGGAACAAAATATAAATCCCCGCTGCACCATACCTGAGAAGATTCACGAACTAAAAAATCTTCTATAGCTTTCCTAAAATCTTCATCAATAAGGTAATGGCAGCTATATGTTGTCACTGGAAGATATCCACGCTCAATCTTATGTTCGCCCTGAGCTCCTGCTTCTACTGTTTTAAGATTGAGTTCAATGGCTGCTTCAATTGCCTGTGATGTCAAACCAAAATGCAAATATATAAAATGCTTCCCTAATAGTAAATAGGCCTTTGACAGAAATCACAGGGTCACGGGTTATAGTAAAACTGCAGTGCGACTTTTAAAACGAGAAACATGCTATTTTTTTGGTTTCGTGCAAGTATATATTCTTTCATTCTAAACAATATTTCCCTATTAAAAATAGAACAAAATTGGAGATAAGGTAAAAATGTGGTATATTTTAGTTCCGCCACTTGGTGGAACCGAAGAGAACATAACAAATATCTAATTCGTTTTGTTCTGCTCATGTCCAAAACACCGTCTATAAGTTAACACCCACATCAAAGCCACATTGAAAAAGGAGTGTGCTCCTACTTAAGGTCTCAGGTTCGATTCTCCCCAGGACCAATTTGGGTGGGCTAATTTAGCTTCTTAAAAAAAAGAAAGCCAAACTGAAAAGTTTATTCCATAAATGATTTAGATGGAATAAATATCTAATGAAAAACTATAGCATTATTCTCTAACGGTAAAACCAAAGCCCAGCCAAAATGTAATAATTCAACAATATTTGAGGCGAAAGATAATGCGAAGTGTGAACCTGATAATAACATGCTTCAAAATGCAAAAATGGATAGTAAGTTTGTGGATGACACCCCCATAGGCGCCCAAACAAAGTATCTCCTCCGATAAGATTTAGGGCACCTGCTACTAGTTCCTCACTGTCTTCAGCAACAATAAGTAGTACTTGATCTCCCATTTTTGATCCCATCTCATGAAAAAATTCCCTCGTCAGGTGAGGAGTACCCCATCTGTCAAAGACCAGTAGCCATACTAAATATTTAGACACTACTATCATCAAATAAATTTTGTATTACAATATTGTGGTTCAATTAGCATAACATACTTGTTATCAGTTGTGTTCCTGTAAAAGGTGTAGAAGGAATCCCAGTGCTTTGCCTTCCAATACAAAAACAAAATATGCCAGTAATTAGAAAGCAAATAGAATGCATCATAACCCAAGGGCCTGTTTGGTTTGTTTCACCGTTTCCTATGAAAATCTCTAAATATAAGATACAAAGTGAAAACAATTTGGTATTTTTGTAATTAAAAAGTAAAAACAAGAAATGAAAACAAAACTCATTTCCTCAACCCAAATACATCCTAAAGTTTTTGCAATAAAATACTGAATTGTAATCTCTTAAAGGACCAAAAGTGAACTTCTGTCAGATAGGTAAACATCTATTATAAAGAGAGAATGCTATATGATTAAACCATTTCAAGTCAATAACTAGATAACCTCTACTCCTAGAGAAACATTGGTAACTTCCCCACTGATTGTTTGGTGTTACATCATACATGACAATATCGTTCAGATGTTTAATGATTTGAATAAAAACAGTTTTTTCTTTTTCCATTATTTGAGGTTTAGACTTTAGTCTCCATTGCACCTTTTGAAACTCTAGCATCTACTCTGCACATGGTTCAAAATTGGAAGACTAAAAGCTATAATTCACCCTTCATTTGGCTTTAACTTACTTACGATGATGACAAATATGCTGCCATTCATTGGACCATGATGTGTCAGTGGAAAAAGTTCACTGCAATTCTGACATATCCAACCCTGTGTAAATTTTTGTTCTTGTAGCTAACACAGACAAACATAGAACTATGAAGAAGCACAATTCTGATGGATCCATCCTAACTATATAAGACATGATAAATTGGCATCCATTTGTTCAACAGAAGTTTACTAATATGTAACACAACAAAAAAAAAAACATTTTATAGTCTCAAATATGAGTTTGCGACATTTAATCTTAATTCAGTATAGACATGATGCAAAATACCTTTATTTCATAACCGCGGAGGCGTTTCATAATCAAGTTCTGAGCTGCAACCTTCTTGCGCTCTTGACGTATCTTTTTCCTTTTATTATGCTTCAAGTCCATCAAAAAGTCATCAAAATTAGTATAGTTGCGGTTGGTCCAGTGATACTGCATTCCAATCCTAGGGAGGAAACCTTGTTGAGTGAATTTGTGGCACTCGTTTTCAGAGGGAAAAGTGACATGGAAGGATGAAAGTTGAGACATGGCAGTGAGATCCTTGATAGCAGAAACAATGAAGTCAAAAACAAGATGTTTGAAAGAAGTGTTACGAAGTAAGATCCTTGGACCGGTGACAGGGGTGAAGGGGACACAGGATTGTAACTTAGGATAATAAGAATTGGAACCATAAAAATGAGAATAAGCATTGGCCCAAGAATGATCAAAAACGAATTCACCATAAGAATGGGTCTTGAGATAGAGAGGAACAACAGCGAGAATATGATTATGAATATCCTTAGCGACGATGTGGTGTGGAGTCCATCCCTTTTCCTTAACAGAAGAAGAGGATAGTTCTAAAGAGGATAGAAAAGCATGTGAGAGAAATGGATTGAACTTGTCTGGTCCTCCAGTAGCATCAAGAGCACATTCATCCCATTGAGAGGATGGAATATCTGAAATTGAAGATACAAAAGAAACAGTAATAATCTTATCTTTATCTTCTTCAGATTCTGTTGTGGTGGTAACATTGAAGCTGAATTGTTGCTGATGCGAAGAAGAAATGTTATTCTGTTTGTCGTTGTTGTCCTTAGAAGATCCCCAAAACAATGAAGAAGCGTTGATTCTACTATTTCTTCTACTGTAATGATAGTAATAATCAGAAGAAGAAGAAGAAGAAGATTTGCGATGATGAGACGGAAACGACAATGAGCAGCAGCACCTCACTCCTATCGCTACTGCTGCCATCGCCCCCTCACTCCCCGCCACGTTGCAAATTTACTTGGATTGGATTCCATTCCATTACGCCTCATTCATACTTCAACTTTTTTTTTTTTGGTTTTTGAGAGTTTGTTTTAATAAAATAATGATTTATAATAATATATTTACGATATCAAATTGTATTACTCATATTTTACTCATTTCACATTCTAAAATAAATTGAGATTTATTTCCAACAAAAAAAAACCAGATTTATTTGTGTGAAACATACATCTTATACGCGCAACTGCTGAGGATATTCGCTCAAACCGAATAGAACCACAATAAGTTGCATATTTATCACTACAAACACAAAAAAAGTAAGTTCGACAACTTTAACTAAGCTCAAATCCAAAATATTACAATTGTGAGTTGATTTTCGTAGTGCTTACCACTTTACCTACGTATCCATTTTCTTTTTATAAATCCCCACCTTATAATTTTCCTAAAGCACATGTGGTGTAAACATATGGTTGACTCGAATTTCATTGAAATAAATTTGCGTTGGAGAAGATCTACATCCATAGTTCTTTACGATTGTCAATCCCATTTAAATTGGGATAGATTAGCATTGTGAAGGAAGAACATGATGACTTTAATGTATTTTAGAATGTTTTATAAAGCAGAAAGATAGATGAAAAAAAATAGTAGATAAAAGGAGAGAAAGGGCAAAATAATAGAGAGATATCATTCACCACTAAGGTAATCTAATTCCAATCCACATCTTCCTATCTCCAATATCTCCAAAACAGCTCGTAAAATTCACCATAACTCAATTTTAAAATCAATTTAGTAAAATACTTATAATTATTAGTAAATAACAAGAAACATTAATAATACAGGTGAACAATCATTTTGGTTTTACGAGGTCTAGTAGTTCAACTGGTTTAAACTAAAAAAAATAATAAAGTTGAGGAATTTAAGATCCAAGGACTAAGTTATGACAAGAAGAAAAATAGTAACAACAAATCAACAATTAACACACTAACATTTGCTATTAAAAAAAAATATTATTTTAGTTTTTGAATGTGTCAGACGATGACATTACTATATCTTATAACGAGGATTGATAGTCGATTTAAGCGAGGGAAAATCTGGTTGTAGTTTTCATTCTTAAATTGAATAGGTGATGGTATAATTAGGATACAAGGGATAACCCCAACCCATAATAGGATACCGAAAACAACATAAAACTATGGTCAAATGTATCTTAGTCCTTTAAGATTGATGATTGTATCATATTCTTTTATGTTTTTTTTTAAATATCAAATTGGTCATATAAGCCACACAATGCTTGTTTGCATGGGTGCCTTTTATCATTTAACTCCATTAAAGACTACTTTTATGACTATTTAATGGTAACACGAAAGGTCCAAATCATTTTTTTTAATGATAAATGTTAATATGTTAATTGATATGTTAGTATTTTTTCCTTGTTAGGATTCTAACTCTGAACTTTTAACTTCTTTAATCATTTAGCTTAACCAGGTGAGTTACTTACCCCCCTCATTCCATTTTCATCTTTAAACCCTAATATCCATCTTCATTCTTATCATTTCAAGACCCTTGTTAAGAACACTAAAAAAAAAAAAAAGACACTTGTTAAGAAAACAAACATAGAAATTATATCTTTCTTTTTTGGCATAAATCAAGTATCCTCTACGCGCAATTGCACAGATTAATCCCTCGAGTCTTGTAGATCCAAATGGACGGCAAACGAGTTTTAACACTGTTGCATGCCCATGACTGGATTCGAACCTAGGACCTTGATTAAACTAGAAGAGACCCGTGACATCTCATCTAAACGCTCTTCGTTACTTTATTTTTTTTTAAATGTGGTGTGTTCAACTTTTTGAAATCTTTTAGCAAAAATTAGCTACAGACAATGAAAATATAAAACAATCTAGTGCTTAGTAAAGTTCCAGGAAAAACATAAAATACTCGTGCTAGATGCGCATTGATATAAATGCAGGTAATCACATGGGATACAAAACAATTACATCTGAAAGAGGAAAAAATAGTCAGGGAGACACTATTATCTCACCCAACAATGCCCCCACCCCACATACCCAGTATGGGATTAAAATTGGACACATACTGCATATGACCTTCAAACATCTGCAATAACAATACTTATCTACAAACCTATAACATTCCGACTAAATCACTTGAAAAAGGATGTGGAGCAGTCTTGTTATAAACAGAAAAAACTGAGTATCCATCTGACGAGTATGCATAATTGTGGTTAAAATCATATGTAGCCTTATCTAATATCTTGAACTAGACTGTGGAGGAGCAGGAGGCAACCGATTCGGTGTCCGACGGCTGCTAGAATTTGATCCTGAACTCAGATCACCATTTTGAGATGGATCACTGTAACGTCTACTGTGACCACCAGAACCATACCTAGATGATGAATCACTTGGACCATTGGCAGCAGCATCAAATGCAGACCTCCAATCATCACCCGATGCTGGTCCAGAGCTTCGTGGGCTGCTTTCTGTATTAATTTGTGTCAAAATCATACGAAAAACAATACTTATAATAATAATTAACAATACTTATAATAATAATCAACAGTATATAGACTCAATCGAGGTTTTCAAACTCTCAAGTAAACTCTTTATCTATTACGAAAATATGATTTTAAGTCAAAAAAACGAGTTAACTCGCATGTAAACTTACTTTTTCATAAACTATTGCAGGTTAAAGTACACTCTAATCGGTAAACTCTAGATTTTATTAGTAGTTTACAAGTTTACAATTCTACATTGATTTTATTAGTAGTTTACGAGTCTACAATTCTACATTGAGTTTGAAAACCTAGATTTTATTATTCTATGCTAAATATTTATCTACATCTAAATATTTATGATTTATTATGGAGATTAAATGTTGAATTAATGTTATTTTAATGGAATAATATTATCTATATATGTCATATAAATGTTATTTTAATATTAGGTTAACTGTTGTGAGTTTACGAGTCGAGTCCTTGATAAATTATAAAACTTCAAGTTCTTCCCAAACAACTAGCATACCAGCTAAGCTTTCATGTATAATGTATAAAATGGTATGTTATAAAATTCCAAGAATGCACCTCAAGCAAATTTGTAGATAGTACCTGCTGCACTCCCTCTATCAGACCAATTGGATGCGGCAGCTGCTCTGTTGTCGTGGACACTTAGCTGCCTAGTAAGTTTTGACAGAAGGGAAGACTGTTTCTGAGCACGCTCCCTTCTACGCTTGACATTTTGATCCTCCTGGAGCAGTTCCTCAATCTTTGCTGAGCTTACAGCACTGCCAAAAACAACAGGAAAAGGCAAAAAATAAAATAAAATCAAATGTTCCATTCCTAAAGAATAATTGTAAGCAAATGAAATCGTTAAGATAAAATGAATATCTCAGATATTAAGTATTATTATTTTTTGGAAATAAAAATAAAATTTATTAGACAGACTAAAGGGAAAGTAAAACTAGGGAAGGGATAAGGTCACAACAATTAACAAACAAGAAATTATATTTAACAGAAAAATATAGATAAAAGAAGGAACTTAGAAAGAAATTAAATTTAAGAATACCCAAAATCTACGAAGTCTGTCTACATAACATAAATGACAACTCCATTGGGATAACCATGAGCAAAAACATCATACAGAGACACCAAATTTATAATCCACATCCCAGAACATGTTGAAGGTTCACAAGAAACATCCTTAAAGATGCAAGCATTTCATTCCAACCAAATAAACTGAGCATCGGCATAAACTACTCACATAGCCTCCTTGTATCTAAACAATGTCTCCTACTACTCTCTTCCTACTTAACAAAAAAATAAAATAAAATGCACAAGAGCATTTACACTATGATCGAGTATGTATATGCGGTACGATCACACTTAGGTTGCATGAACATTAATGTTTTGATGAGTTAAAGGAGGGAATATGGGAAGGATACCAGTACACCAAATAATATTCATTAAGAAAAAACGCACTTTGAAAATCACCTGACAATAAGGTAAGAAAAGACAGCACTAACCTGATGGAACTGTATAACTGGTTAAGCATGTCTTCTTTAGCTTTCTCGACTTGGCAAAGAACAACTGCCTGCTCGCCCAAAACTAACTGATTTCACAAACAACACCAAATCTGAACAAAAGAAGTATGAAAGTCAATAAAATTAACTCACTTTTGGAACATTGGCACCAAGGCTGTTGAGAACAGCTTCAACATAACCACGCACTTCCTGAGACATCCATCTCAGCTCTTCTTCTGGATCAGCAGGTTTTCTAGCCATAGTATCCTATAAGCATTTAGAAGCATGAATAAATGGTTATGAAAATTGTTTCATGATTGTAACTTTTGAAAAACTAAAAGCATAGCTAAAGGATTCTATTCTATGTTCCAAGGCATCATAATTCATTTCAATGTAAGTATCTTCATCATAAGGAGACAGTCAAGTGAAAAAGGTATTCAACAAATGAAGCCCAAACAAGCAACAAAACATGTGTGCATCATTGATAGAGGAAGAAAACAAAATTCATGTGTATAATTGGCTACTTTTAAATGAATCACACAAAAGAGAACAAACGCATAATTTATTTATTCTTTTGAAGAGGAACGCATAAAATAATTACTTACAAGGGAACCATCAGAAAGACTTTGTCGCATGGGAAAACTAGGTTCACCAATTGCTTGACCCCCTTTAGCCTGTGCAACCTTTCTCAGCTTGTTGATCCACTCAACCTTATCTACCATGCTTTCAGCCTTCAACAAAACTGTACTTTGAGCTGCAAAATGCATATTTCAAAATTGGCACACACAAAGCATGGTTTATATCTGGTAATGGATTTGAGAGAGGTGGGGGAGGATATACACAAACTAGAATACGGATGACTACCTTTCATAATTGTCTTATAGGGGACCTTGCTTGTTATCTTGAAAATAAGGTTAGATGCTTTCCCAGAATCCAGTCCATTGGACTTCTTATCCTTGAAACTCTTTGCAGGGGCTTCATCCTCATCAGAAATCTCATCAATATTGCATTCCTGATTAGACAATAGACATTATTCAAAATCAACTTCCAAGTTCCAACCCTTCAAGTAAGCATTATGTCTGAACCCTGATTATATGCCACCAAAAATATGAAGCATAAAACAGATATGAAACCTCACCTCACGTGAGCCAATATCCATAAAAGGATCAAATCATCACATAGTACAATACAATGATTTTTTTAAACTGATTACACTGGTTATTTGAATCTTTTTCTAAACTATAAATTGTAGTCAATGGCGGATAGTGAAACATACCAAAACACGATAATGAGTAGTGGTATGGCCACTACATTGAAAGCTTAGGGAAAGAAAAAAAATAAATTTATACTATAGTACCCAAACGCATAAAAGCTAAAAAGTAAAATACACAAAATTAAAGACATTTTTATAACTAATAATCAAATCTCATTTCAATCCCGATATAAGCAAATACGTTTCAGGGTGAAACGACCAAAAAGTCTAAAAACATAGGAACGGCTATAAGTTGAAGGGCTATCACAGTAGCGGTCACTATAACCACTATTTGACCACTACAGCCACTACTAAAAAATGCAATGCAACAGGGTTTTGTGTAGCACCTAGAAGCTTCCGTGCTATGCAATGCTGCTATAGTAGCTGCTATTGACTACAGAGGTTCTTAATTCTCTAAAAAACTGTAGATGCTCAAGTTCATGAGCATTCTACCATAAATTCAAGAAATTCATACCTCTAATGTAATTGTTCCTCGAAAATGTCTCTCTTCTTGTTTTTTGGTATATCCAAGCTGGCAAAAGAACACCGTTAAATCATCAAATTTCAGAAAGCATTAACCATCGGCCACCCATCAAATCAGTCCATGTGATATAGGGTATCTAGAAAGAGTTATTCAATGCCTGTGTTTATGGTGAGGGCAATTATACTCAAGGTCAAGGTACATTGCAATATGATATTTACTCTAAAAATAAAGGGTCAAGGCACCTTGCCTTAATACATGCAACAAATTTATTAAAATATTAGCACAACAGACTGATGGGACAATATATTCAAGATTCCTGTCATTGTAGATTTTGTGCAACTTAAAACAGGTTAAAGGATTTTGCACAACTTAAAACAGGTTAAAGACACAATAAACGACTCCACTCTTGATCTTGTCACCCTGATTCTCCTTAATTAAAAAGTTGAATTTCAACACAAGATCAAGAGTGGAGTCATTTATTGTGTCCATGCTTCAAGTTTAAACACAAAAGCTGTTGCATGAATGGGCATATTGATTGTAATTGTATTTATCAGTTATTCTTTTTGTTTATTAATCTTGAGAAGTTTCCTTTTGTAGTTTAATCGTTTCCTAATATCCCTTTTACTGAAAGATAATTTGTTGCATATAAATATTTAGTCTAATTGTCTAAACAATATACAAGAATCCAATATCAATCTCAATCCCAATTTCAACTGCAATAGAAAATCTAATATGAAAAATTTACTAACCTTGCCACTCTTTTCGTTCAGAACAAACCATCGTTTAGTCCAACCACTACCTTTGTCACTTTTTTTAAACAGATATCCTGCATTTAATTTTAAAGGTTACAGAAATTCAATTAAAATACTGTACTTGAGAACTAAAACAATATGACTCCTACAGAAGCTAGGTGGAGATGGTCACATGGATCAAACTATGCCTCTTGTATTGGAATTCTTCAACTGGAAGAATATACACACACAGATATATATATATATATATATATATATATAGAGAGAGAGAGAGAGAGCAATTTTGGGTATCTGAAAACACAATTGTATCGATTCATTTTGCTAGTGTAAAGAACCTAGTAATTTATACATTGAATGAGTTCAACAATTTATAACTACTTCTAACCAAGCTTAACTGCCTTAACAGAAAGTCAGTTAAGCTTTCCATTTTACATGATCGAGATACTAGATAGTAAACGCTAATAGACTGTATTCTGTCAGGAATTAATTGGAAAATATAGCAAGGGAATCTTATTTTTGTCTTTTCTTTGTTTAGAAACAGAAAAAGAAACTTCTGAAATTTTTATCTGTATGCATCATCATCATTCATCAAATTAATGACTAAACTATCAGCCATCAATGAGATGTGCCAAACAATATTTGGAAAGATTCCACGATTGCAAGTGATATTTGATAAGCATGACTCGAGCAAATGAATGTAACTGTTTTTGAAAATGTGAATACTGAAGCTCCGGATCTTGATAGGAAAATCGATATCAGTAAAATATGAAAAGGAACCCACATACTTAATAATGGGACGCAACACACTGAATGGAGATGCCACAATGAAATTAGACCTAGAATACAAATTTTAGGATGAATGTCAAAAACCTGCTGTAATCTCTCCATCGGGCCCCGCAACCTTCAAGCTAGATACCTCTTGTGTATCCTTGTCTTGTTGACCGGATTTCTCTTTCATTGATTTTAAGTTTCCTCCACTGTGTTGACCCGTTTGAGGACTAGTAGCCTAGAAAAGGAAACAGAACAAGCATCCCGTACATAAAAATCCAAAATCTAAACACGTGTGGTATGTTTTACAAATTCAAGCCAGCGGTTTTTAAAGTAAATGATCCCACACCCTATTTAGAATCGACTGTTCTGCATCAAGTGCCTTTTTGGATGACCGGTTCTTTAGCTCATCTTCTCGGCGTTGCCTTTCCATTCTAATGAAATTAGTTGACAGTGTTAAAGCATAATAAATTAGAATATATACAGCCGCAGTCGAATAGTTAAAGATGTTAATGAACATATGTACATACTAAAATATGTGATCATGGCATCAACATAGATACAGAACTCAAACCTCATTTAATCATAACTGTCCATTAGCCCAACAAAAAGTAGATTTAAGAACTTTTCAATCTATGCCCTAACTTTTTTTTTTTTTAAGTGGAAGGACAAACTAATAATTTTCCTAAATATTTAAAAAGAACAGAAAAACCATTCACAAATAATTTATTTTCAGATAGGTTGAAAATGGGGTGATCAGTCCAAGAGCTATCAGCTTTTCTTTAAATGTTTGACCTTGTAACATCAAGGGTCGGAGTTCAAATCCCCACAGGGACATTGTAATATGGTCATTAAATAATAATTCCATTCTTCCCCAATTTTATTTTAACAAAAAATGAGTAATAAAAGAGGATCTTGACTCGACAAATACAGGTATTGAATTTATACTCAAACCAATTTGTTCAAGATTTTGATAATAGTAAAAGCTTTTGCGCCATTAACTTTTCTATGTATTAACTACTTCCCATCACTTTATAACAACCGACCAACAAGGTTTGGTTTCTAAAGAAAGTAATGGAACAATACTTTCATGTCTTGTTAGTTATTACTAGAGTCCAAGACTGTTTATATAGGAAAAGAAATAACAATAGTAAAAATTACTAATAATGTCAGAATCAAAAATAAAAATAAAGAGAATAAAATAAAAGCATAGAGAATCAAATATGATTTCCCCTGATTCTTCTACAGTTCCCTAATAGCAGAGAATGTGATGAATACCAAAGTGCTCATTCAACACAGCATTACTTTGTACAAAAAACCAACATCAAATTGATAAAAACTCAAAAAAAAGAAATGGAAAGTTGATAGTGAAAAGAAAGGCCAGTTTTATTGAACGAATGACTAAGAATAGGAGAGCTCCAAAGGTTTCCCCTTCACAAAGAATTTCTCCTTTTATGCACCACAATCAAATTCAGAAAATGAATCTATTTACTATTTTTCCCTATTTATATAACTAAGCCTCCTCATCTAACTAATTGTTTGTCCTAACTAATTCAAACACTCCACTTTATCATTTATCCTAATCCTAACAATGCACATTATTGTGTTCGTGAAGAAAAAACTATTCATCCCACTACTAAAGAGAAAAGGCTAGCTGAAAACTTTGGCGACAGTTAATAATAAAGGCATATACTCAAGATTTCAATCAGGTAAAATCACATAATGAAGCTACTACAGAAATTCAATATTAAGAATCACATACATTTACTTATTCATTATCATTAAAATATATGTAATCGTATAATCATAACTCATAAAGTCCCTGCTGGTTCTCAAAAAGTCATATACCAATATCAAATCAATTCAATGGTTGAGATTCTAATGAGTTTCAAATTCAACCTCAGTTTCATGTATGACTCCCATAAATGACATTAAGATTCTAAAATTCATAAAATTAAGATGCAACAAGAGTCGCATGTTAAGCATACCGCCTCTGCACTAGACGAATAAAATGTTGGGGCGGAACAAAGGCACGCTCCATATCAACTAGTGCAACCACCATTTTCTTGGATTCATTTTTAAAAGACTCCAGGGCAGAACTCGCAATTGCCACAATCTGAAAATGTAACAAATTAGCCAAGTAACTCCTAAAAACAGGCCAAGTTAAATATAAATACGTCAAACATAGTTACCTCTCTCTTGAATGGAGGATATCTTCCAAGACCGGGAGTAGCATTTGCAGCAGCAGAAACTAGATCCACAAGCACGCGATGCACCTAATTCGGTAGTTGTCAAAACAATTTGTTATAAAGAAATACCACTTCATATCAGTATCCAAAATATACTTTGTGCTATTCATTTGTGGGTTAGAAACCTTAGTATCTCTTGAAACAAAACAAACAGCACATTTAGAATCATACCTCATCGACACACAGGCGTGATGGTTCCTTTGCCAGTTCAAGAACGCCTTTTATTAAGGACCTTAGACCTTTCTCTGGAGAGATAAGATAAGGTTGATATCCATCTGCTTCTAGGACAATCTGACATAAACCAAAACAGAAATATAAGAAACAAGCATCTCAAGAGAATGTAATGAATTAAATTCCACCTAAACAAGATGACAACTTCAATGAAAAATAATTACCTTCTTGACATTATTTATATCAAAGTGTCTGTCAATAGGAAGTTGCTTGATCCTATTGGGAAAATTTCCTTCAAAACTGGCTACCACTTTCCAACCATTACCCTGCGCAAGGAAATGAATAAAAAAATTAAATCTATAACAAATAGTATTCATGTGTTATACAATGGTCTAACCCCCATCCTAACATCTGAGTATCCGACTCCTTTAATTGAAATAAATGGGGAAAAAGATCTTAAGAAGCAGGCGACCAGCCCAGTATCAATTTAAAGATTTCAAGCATTTGAATAATTTTCAGAGCCAGTTTGACAAGTTTCTGAGTTCTGACACATATTTATGTTGTTCCGTTGTGGTTAATTTATGGAATTCAACATTCAGCATTCTTATTTCAAAAAAAAATAAAAAATCAGCATTCTCAGTGAATGGTGGGTGCATCATAGGTCCCTGCTACCGTTCTTAATTATTAGCTTTTGTGGTTTTGGTAGAAATAAAGAGGCTAAAAAATTGTGAAGCAATATGAAACCTATGCTACAGTTTGGTGTATTAGATTAGAGCAGAGCTCTTTTATTTCTAAGGACTCTTTGGAACACCACTTGATTAGTGATAAGATTGAGTGTTTGTTCTGTTAAATTATTTTGCTTTGGAGGATTCTGCATCCTTCTTTAACTTTGCAATCCTTCGTTTAGTCTAAATAAATTTCTTTTAATGAAGAACGCCTAAATAAACTTCCTTTAATTAAACAAAAGGTGTATCACAAGTCAGTTATTAGTTGTTCAACAGTTTGACCAACTAATAACTGATTTGTGCTACGCCTTTTTTTTGCATTAAGAGTTGTCATTACTCATGTTGTAATATTTTTATGATGTTAGTTAGTGCTTAATTATCTCTTGCTCCTTGAGGATATTCCTCATCAAATTTTAATGATAAGAAATTATGTTTGAAAAGTCTAGCTTATCTATAACTAAATAAAATAGACCGTCTCACGAAATAGATAGTTGCTGGACCATGAAAAAATAAATAATAAAAAATACTGACCTCGCCTCCAGTGAGATGTTGAAGAAACTTTTCCTCAAACTCACGGCATAACTCCAAGCCTAGAGCTCTTGTACCCTCAGAAGTACTGACCATTTGTCCACCGAGCTTCACTAACTCTTCTTGAACAATTTGAGACTTACCCTGAAGGCTGCAGCATTTTAAATGAAGGATTATGATGGGTTGTAAGATCATTTAAACCTCCACAAACACAAAAACATTATGTGTGAACATTAAAGACAAAGAACATATAGATGATTTAAAAAAATGAATGCACATTGATGTTGGCAAGATCACGAGTGGAACCCTCGACTGCAAACAATGAGAAAATAATAAGGTAGTCGAAAACAAATACCCGGTGAGGAGTGTTGGAAGTCGTAGCTTCATACGATTGCGGATCTGTGCAGCAAGAGTCTCAACCAAAGCAATTCTACCAAGCTTGGTTTGAGGGGCTCTGGTGAGTATTGATTTCAAAGTTTCAGTTTCGGCTCGCCAAGCAGTTTCCAAGGAGGTGTCAGGTGGAGCACTCTGGGAGTGTGCAGAAGCTATAGAAACAGACTGGCCGATCAAAGCAACCCAGGGAATATCAGAGGTTTTTGGTGGTCCCTGGTTCAATAGGAGTGCCTGCACAGCTGCAAGGGCTTTTGGTTCTGTGGCTGCCTGATCCATTTTAGTGATAACACCGACAGTTCTGGTGGATTCTGAATCATGTTCCTTTGCAACTCTAAGGGCTCGTGATGATGAAATTTCTGGTGCCTGAGAAGCAGGAACAACAACGAGCAAAATAGCGTCATTGTGTTCAAGATATTCAGAGATGATTTTATCATTGACAATGCGCTGGTCCAATCCAGGCAAATCAATCAAGTTGAAGGGAGGTGAAGTAGCAGTACGAAGTTTGAGATAGATAGGGTCAGGTCTCTTAGTGCCGGATGAAACTTTGCTGAGTCTATCTTGAAGAGAATGAAGAAGGGAAGAAGCAGAAACTTGTTGGGATTTATTGTTGATATGAAGGAAGATAGAATTGGTGGTTAAAGATGTGTCTCTGTTCAATTCAATGTTAATGGGAGCCCTAGTGGCACCATTTTGACCTGTGGGCTGAAGCAGCAGCAGTTAAGTGAATCAGATAATAATAATAATAATAATAATACAAGATTTGATTAGATTGAGAGTTAAAAAGAAAGTAATACTCACCAAAATAGGATGTCCAATGAGGGTATTCAAGACAGCAGATTTTCCAGCACCCTGCAGGATCAATCACATACGACATTGCAATTACAATGTATGGAATGGATGGAAAAAGAAGAAGAAGAAGAAGAACATACGACATTGCCGAGACCAACGACGTTGAGGAAAGTAGAAGTGCGTTTGGATTCATCAATGTCTTCGTCGGCAAGGAGGGCAGAAACTTGCCGCATTGATTCAGACAGTTCTACCAATTCCGATATTTCTTCCATTTCGATCTAAATTCTGATTCTAAATTAATTCACTCTCGCCATTGCTATTTTAACTTTTCCTTTCAATTTCGCACCCTTACCATTATCAGGTTAATTGCTTTCTCTACTCTCAAACTAATCAATATCCCACTCTATTAATTAACTATTAAATCTAATCCTTGACTTTATATAAAAATAAAAATAATTCAATATATCCTTGGTCGACAAATCAAAAAAACATAAAAAATAAATACCTATTTAAAAAAACTTTTGACAAAGAAAAAAAAAATAGTTTAAAATATTAATAAAGTGAAGGATTAATTTAATGACTTATAAAAACATAGAACAATTTGATGATGTATTCGATATTACTCATACATTAAGTTTTTTTAAGGGTCTAGTATATTAAAAAGAATATTATTTAAACAACCATTTTTTAAGCCAACCTATGAGAAAACAAAAATTATATAAAGTAAAATAGGTGTTGATACACTGAGAATATAAGTGAGAAAATAGTCATAAAGTTGTCACAAAATGTTCAAATATCATTTTTTTATTAAAGAGAATGTTATTTGAACAACCATTTTTTTAGACAACTTATGGGACAACCAAAATATACAAAGAAGAGAAATGATATTTGTACAACCATTTTTTTACAACTTTCTCTTTCACACTTACATTATATTTTTCCTCTCTCTCTATTGCTTTAATTTTTGTGTTAATACTTTATTTTATTTGTAAATTATGGTTGTCCCATAAATTGTCATTGAATGGTTGTTCAAATAACACAACCATTTCTTAAAGATGTTTTATGCAATTTGGTGGATATCAATTTAGTTCTAATATAGAGAAATGATATCAGATCAACTGACAACTTTTATGATAATTTTCTCTATCATACTCACATTGCAATATTATTAGTTATTTACTACTATTAATAAAATTAACATATATATTTGCCCTTAAAAAAACTACTATTAATACCCAGCCATCCCAACCCTTGTGCTTTAAAAAAAATAACAACAATACTTTTTAATTTTAAATGGAGGGAAAGAAATTAGGAAAATTAAAGAGAAGAAAGGAAGAAAAGAAACGAGGAAAAAAATATAGTAAGATATGAATCATGCAAAATAACAAAAAAAACAGGGGGAATAACTTGAAGATGCAATCATGCCAACACTAATGTACTGAATGTCATCAAAATTTTACATTTAAGTGTACTTAGATGAGAGTATTACTAGGATGGATGACCACATGAAAAGCCATTGTGTTTCACCTCTTCCCCCTCAAAAAGGGAAGAACCTAAAGTTAAAAAATGGTTCAACGACGATGGGTGGCCATTGTGTTTCATCTCTTACCCATAAATTTTTAGGGGCAATGTAGCTTTTTCCATTAAAAAAGGAATTGTGGTCCTGCACCGCAAGCCTTCCACACCGTTGATCTCTCTAGGAGCGGTCGTAGTCGTGAACTACTTCACCAATGGCCTCGTTGTTGCGGCCATCCACCGCCTTCATGCATCATGATAGCACCGCTAACAGTTGTTATTAGCTACCGAGTTCAACACATCACAATCATCCACATGCGTGACTTTGAAATTTGTTACGATTAAAGTCAAATGTATTTAATATTTTAATGATTATGATTGATTAACAATGTAAAAACTCTTTAGTCTTCACACATACTAGTTATACGTAGCGTGAGTTAACTCACGTAGGGGTAATTTGGTCATTTACTTTGGGAATGAGCAAAACTGTTTGGGTAAAGAGCATAATTCCTTTTCTTCACATGTAGACACGCCAAACTAGTATGTGTGAAGCCCATGTGGGAGACGGTGGAGAAGAAAACTTGGGCAATTGTAAATCCCATGTGTCCTTGTTGTGTGATAAAGAGTTGCGTATAACGGTTGAATGCATTGTAGTTGATAGAGGTCCTTTCTTTGAGGGATCTTCAATGGAGGTTAGCCTCTTTACCTATTAGGTTTGGAAGGTTGAGTTTGCACTCAGCAGTGGTAGCTTCTTCGTACGCTTTTGTGACTTCTAGGGCGCAGTCTTGGGTGCTACAAGATCATATTTTGAGACACAGTGGAATATGTGGTATGAACTCGAATTTTAATAATGCTTTGGATGGTCTTCGTGGTATGATTCTAGATTTTGACATTAGCAATTTTACTAGCAAGGACATTGTCCCTCCTGAAGCACAACATGTTTTGGCGAGTGCTTTTTTTAGAATACAGTTTTAGGATGTTTGCAAGCAACACATACTCAATATTTTCTTTTAGCTATCCTGGTTGATTGGTTAGGTCATTATATGTCATCAGTGGAGTGTCGTACTATCCTTAGATATAATCTTATGATTCCACTATTTTCTATTGATGAGGTGTGCCCTATTTTTCATAGGGTGTGCCTGGATATTTTTGGGGAGCATGTCGTTCATTGTAAGGAGCTTCCCGGTTTTATGTATAGGTGTGACTTTGTTAGGGATGTACTTTTTGATATATTCAGGCGGGTGGGTGTATCAGTGAAGAAGGAGGCTCTTATGAACTTCCCGACTAATCCACTAGATAGAAGATCAACACTTAGGCCTGCAGATGTTATGGTGTACGGATGGGTAGAAAGAAAATATGCATGTGTGGACTTGATTGAGGTTTCAACACTTGCTGGATTAGAGGTCGGGACTTTTTTCGGTTGGACAGACTGCCCTAAAAGTTGCGTCAAGCAAAAAGGCAAACATGATAGAGCGTATTCTGACAATCAACATGCTTTTATACCACTTGTTTTAGACACTTTCGGTTTCCTAGCACCAGAGGTTGTTGACCTTCTACATAGAGTTTAAAGGGTCATGCATGACAATGTCATGTTTCCTACGTCCATAATGTTGTGTTTACGAGGATTGGTTTTGCCAATCAAAAACCTAGTGGCGTAGCTTGTTGTCTGTTTGTCTTCTATTCATGTGTAAGTAATTCTTGATATATAAAAAATTAAGTAACTTTAACTTTTAAAAATATATTAATCGAGCTTTGGAAAAAAAAATTGCGAATTGTAGAGAACTGTTTTTCAATTTGTTAATAACATTTCTTGAAAAGCCACTTAATATATATTGTTATGCACAAGGCCATATTTAAGGTAGGACGAGCAGGACGACTATCGTAGGTCCCAAAAAATAAGTACGAAATTTGGATCCCAACAAAAAAAAATTAGGAGTTCATTAGGCCTAAAAAATTACTTAATTTCTAAAGGGATGTGTTCTTTGTTGACCCATTTATAATTTATGTGATGTTATAAGGGAGTTCAAATCCCTAGCCTTCTACCATCCCAAACCTTTTCGTCAAAATCAAAAGAAACCATCTCACACCCCTTATTTGGAAAAGTTGTAGGCAAAACAATTGAAGGTTATTTGCCATTATACATGTTTTACGATGGAGGATTTTGATGATTATCGGATCCATTTGATTAACCTCTTCTGTAAGGAAAAAGCTTTTGTCGTGTTAAATTGATTAATGATGATTTATCTTTTACACATTCATTTGTTATCCCTGGTTAGAGTGACTCTTCTTCAGCTGTTTACAAAATCAGCGCTTTTACAATCCCCCCACAACATGTTGTAGGGTTAGAAAAAGTAGAAAGAAGCCATCACACTTGATTTTAAAAATAAAATAAAAAATCCTAACTTGCAACAATAAGTAGTAGCATGACAAAGAAAAAGGAGAAAGAAAACAATACAAAGTTGTAAAATGTTTCTATGGAATCCTTGATTGTACCTTAGATTATTTATTTTTTTGGACAAATGATTGTGCCCTAGATGTGAGCCATCCAAAACAAATGACGTTGATTGTACGATGTGTAAATACGTCAAGTGATAAGATAAAAACAGAAGAGTTTTTTTTGTTGAAGTTTTTAAAAGTTGATGATACATATGGATTGAGTTTTTTTAATGAATTGTTGAAGGTGCCGTTTAGGCTAGACCAATGAAAGTATTGGGCCATGATGTACCAAAAGTTAAACTCGTTGGATTAATATGTAACCACAATAATACTATACACCACACACATCTGATCATTTCATTTATTTCCTCTAAAATTTTCTCCTGCGTTCACTCTCATCTCTCTCTTCCATATGGGAGCCAAAACCATTCACATCTCTTCAATTTTGGCAAAAAAAACTCAGTGAACAACATGAGTGATGATCTATCTCAAACCCATAATTCAAACTGTAGTAATCATTGGTTCAACCAAACTAGAAAACTTTTCATATGAATTTCGATCAGTTTAATTTCAATTCCATAATAACAACCATATTTTTCCTAATTCTTTTTGCTGCAACAATATTTCTACATAGGTGAGAAGCTACCACAACACTTCAAAAGTTAAAATCTACAAAATCTGAAAAAGAGAAAGGAGAACCACCATGAATGGTGAACCACTGATGTTCCCAACCACCATGAACGACCACCCATTGGGTTTAGGGGAGAAAATGAGTATAACTTTCTTGCATACAACTAAATCAGAAAAAGAGAAAGGAAACCATATATGGTTTGGAAGGACACGAACCAAGAGAGAGGAGGGGGTTCAATGATGGAGTTGGGGTGAGATTTGGTATGAGTCGATCATGGTAAGGTTTGATAGGTAATCCAATATAACGATGACAAATAAGTGGTCCATGATGAACCAATATAAAATAAGTGGACCATGATGAACCGGTATTTTTACTAGTCCATTTTATACAAAACCATTGTTGAAAGTATGCAAGTCTTTTATTTAGATGTTGATGATGTGAGGGGATCGATGGTATGACATATGTTCTAATATAAAAGGAAAATACCAAGATGTTCAAAAGAGACTGCTTGAAGTAAAAGCTATCCTCTTCAAGCTAATTATTTTCACACTTTAAAAATTTAATTTTTGTATACACTCATTATTTAAGATCCAAATTGTAGGTTCGCCCTAGACCACCAAAATTCCATAAACGACCCTGGTTATGCATTTGTGTTCAATTTGAAAGATAGAATGAGAAGGTACAAAATAATATAAACAAACTGGTTGACTTGTTTGTTATCATGGTCTGTAATCTACTCAATGAATGACTTCAACTCAGGCGCAACAATGGGCCTCACATAAACACAAGTCGTGACTGTAATGAGATAATTTGAAGGAAACCACCGAGGTGGATTGCCAAGCAGAGATACATAAAATCAATCAACACATTTAGGATGTTACTGTTTGGATCTATATTTTTAAATCCTTTTAGAATGTCAATCAAAACTATAAGATAAGTTTTATTATAAGACAATCAAACTGCAATGATTTTAGCTAATGAAATGCAATGATTTTCTCCCTTCAAAAAAGAGAAGTTTCATTATAAGACAATCAAACTGCCTTTTTGTTCTCCGAGTATTTGATTTGTTTCAGCATGTATTACAGACATTGTCTTTATGGAAATGAAGTAAGTTTGTTTCGTAAAAAAAGGTAATTAAGAACAAACTCAAGTTGATACCTTAAAAAACTGACCTCATCTAACGTATTTCAACCAATATTACATTTTCGTATCTCTTTGAAGAATTACCCCCTCCCCCTCAAATATGTACCATACTACGTTTAATTCTTTGATTAAATATACATTGTACTACATTAATTAGTCCTCATGTTAATTTTTTATTATAGGCATATAAATTATTTACACTAAGGAAGAAATATATATAACAAGTTGGCGAAAGATTCAAGTTCACATTCTAGCTGAAAGATAAATCTAACTAAAATAAGAAGAGATGAAACCAAACAAAATATACGGAAATTAATATGAGGTACTTCCAATTTGAGGTGTATATTGTGCCACATCATCACATCACATCACATATCCTAGAACAACAAAGTGGTTCTTTCTAGTAAAGATAATTTAGTATTGTAGAGATATAACATAGTAATTTGTATTATAGACTATAAATGAGTATGTGGTTGGTTGATGGTGAGTCCCCAAAGCTATTGCTTACTTGCGGGGGTTGCAATGGGGGTATAGTCCCAATATATGCTCGGACATGAAGTCGTGCCTTGTCAAGATCCCCACAATTGGAGGTCTCTGCATAACAACCACAAATATTAGTAATTGTTAGTTAATACTCACTCTCAACCAACAAACAAGGATAATAGTAATTAATAATTGCAAAGTCAGCCAATTTATACTTAAATGTATGTATGTATCCATGGATATGTTTATTCAAGATTGTAATAGTATATTGTTTCTTACTCCAGATGTCTTTGGCACCACCAACAAATGCCTGAGGCCAAGCTCACGGAAAAGAACTGCAGTTTTAGCTAGAGACATTGTTTCCACAACCGTATATGATGACTTGTTGGTAATTGGATGCATATCAACATACATTTCCATCTCTTCCTCTGATATCTCTAAATCATCCAGTCTTATCCCTTTCCCCGAACCTGGCTTTCCAAAGTCACGTGCCCCCAACTTGTTCATAATCAAGGACCTCTCACTTGGCCTCGTCATAAATGCCTTATGTTTAAGAATTACAAGCAAATGAGACCTCAAAACCAACCCACATAACTCCGAAGCTTCTGAGAATGGAGGCTCATCAATCACAGGAAACCCATTATGTCGCGTCACCTTTAAAGTGTACACAATATTCCCCACTTTTTCAATACCAGAGAATGTAAACAATGGACCAGAAACAACATCACCCGCAACTAAATGCCTTATGTACGGTTCTGCATGCACTTCCAAATAAGGCAACCCCTTCATTTCCACTATTTGATCATAAACACCTTTGTTAAAACAATCTGCCACAGACTTTGAGATGAGGAGAACCAACATGACCAATGGTAGCATGAGGAGGTTGTTAGTAAGTTCAAGAAGTATGACACACAGAGAGACGGTCATTCTCATTGTGCCACCAAGGAAGGATGCAGCTCCCAAGAGTGCAAACAAACCCACATCCAGAACTGTAAATGGACTTAACAAACTTCCAGCAACACGCCCATATGAAGCCCCTGCTAGTATCACTGGAATAAACAACCCTGAGGGAATTGCGATGCCATAAGTGATGATTCCAAGGAAGTATATTGCCACAAAGAATATCAAGAGACTGGATAGCTGGAATCTTTTGTAAGAGCCAGCAATAAAGAGGTTGCGGATAGCATCATCGTTGGTAGTAAAAAAGAGAGAAGCGAGGTCATTGTAGTGATTAGGAGGACACTGGAAATTCTTGTAGTGTCCAGAATGCCCTACGGTTGGGCACTGATCCCTCACATGAGGAGGACAAGGGATGCACTTTGATAGCCATGGAACCCCAAATGAACAACAAGAGGTCAAAAATGATATAATCATCACAAGTATTATTTTAAATATAGGGCCTTTCCTGCAATAAATACATATAATCATTCACACCTGGAATACTACAATAAAAAAATAATTTCGAAATGGGGCAGAAGGGGAATGGCATACTCATTAATGACGTTGTAAGTGCGAAGGACCTTATCCACAAGATAATTATAAAGGCTTCCTAAGAGACCTCCAATAACTCCAAGAAATATAACTACTAGTAGATCAGGTATGCTGTATGCAGGCTTTACTGAATTAACATCAAACATTATCAAACCTCCTTCCCCAAAAAGACCGCAGGTTCCCCCTTTGCAATATTCCATAAAACCTCTCAGCACCACAGCTACTACAGCTGTAGTAAAAAATGTTCTCCACATAAGAGCACTTCTCCACCTGTAAATCATGTATGCAGTCTCAGAAACATAACAAGACATAAATTGATGCTACATTATTTGCCATGGATTGTTTGTGAAGTATTATAATATTATAAATATGCTTAAGGGAATGACAAACATAAACCCCTTAGACACTGTATTTTATTTATGAAATTTTTTCCCCCAAAAGTTAGTTTCATTGATGTAGTAAATGTTCACAATTATAATATTTTATCTAAACTGTCCAAGCAGAGGCGAAAAGGTTAGTCATACAATACTAGTTATCATATGTATATAAGACATGAGTGGATACTTATTGGAATGGTCAAGATGATATTGTTGTTTGTTGTCACATATGAATTGCAATCTAAGTAACGTCTATGGAAGTGCAAGATAATAGAGAAAGAAAGGGGACCAAGAAGCTGCTTCTTCAAGTGCAAAAAGGACACCACCAACTGGGGCACGGAAGGCGCCAGCAACGCCAGCAGCCGCACCACATGTGATCAAATCCCTTCGATCTCTGTCATTTTTAAAATATCTGAACCCTTTCCAGGTCAGTCCATATTTTTTGGAACCACCTTGTCCAAGTAGATTTCCTATGCAAGCACCGGTATGCACCATAGGTCCTTCCTTACCCACAACAAAACCAGCTGCAACCCCGAAAATTGAGCCAAAAATCTGAAAAACTCAAGCCACTTTTCCATGTTAAAAACTATAATAAATGTCATTTAAGGATATGCATTTGTAATAGGAAAGGGATGACATAGACCCCCACATTTAATATTTCACCGAGTAGTTAATTAACTAATAAACTAACCTTTACAAAGAGGGTAGGTGGGGCCAATATAGAAGGAGCATCAACGCCATTAAGATATGCCTTGACCTCAGGTATGCCAGATCCTGCTGCTGCAGGGGCGACATAGGCGCATAGGGCTGTTGCAGCAATGGCTAAAACCATGTTACAACCAGCATACAGTGCAAAGGCCTGATGATACCTGTTCTGCAGTAAAAATGACAACGGAGTTATTCCATTAATGTAATGTTGATTCAATATGTATTATTAATAAATAAATAAAAATGAAGGAAACAATAACACGATAGAATGGTGCATGTATGCATATATACTTATGCTTAAGCATGAGATGGTTGGTGAGGAGAAGCTTGAAACCAACGATATTCTCAACACCAATGTTATTGAAGAAGGCAACAAGACCTGTGCCTAAACCAATAAGAAGTGCAAAAGTCCATTTGAGGATGGCATACTGCACAATCTCAACTTTTGCTCCAAGCCTTCGGTCTTGCTTGAATAGATCATTCTCAACGATCCTATATACATGAAGGTTAAATTAATTAATGAATGAAAAATTGAAACAGAAGCGATGATATGTCATTATCAATACATACTCGTAGTCAAGACTTTCAATTGGACACACATTGGCTCCAACAATGGCGACCTGGGAGGTAGTATTGAGTCTGTTATTATTCTTCACAAGGAGAGGCTCTCTCAATGTCAACCCACCAGATGAAGATCTTGATGATATTATTATTCTATCTTCCTCCTTACCCATGTGCTCCACGTCCCTTCCATCGTCTTCCATTTCCATATTTCAACTCTTATCTTATCACAATAATTATTACCAATCATCTATCAGCCAACAAAGATAATTACCTCAAAAATTAATAATGATATATCCTTATTAAAAAGACAAAGAAAGAATTGTTTGGAAGATGAACATAGTAACAACCGAAGAATGCGCATATTCTCATACTTATTACTGGTATGATTAATTTAATAATAAATTAAAGATGGTTGTCTTATCTTTCAAAAAATAAAATAAATGAGGAATGGATGGAAAATAAGGGTTAATTAGTCAACGGAGAGAGAAGCTACCTTTGTGAAAAAATGTCAACCATTGATTCTTCTTATTAATTTGGAGTTCGGCCGTGAGGTAAGTATAACATGGTGAAGAATTGTTTCATTTAGGAATTGAACTCGGTTCTCTCGAACTATTCGTTCTTTGGCGAAACTCATTAACCACAATTATCTGGTTTGCTACGTTCCTCATTTTCGTATTAGTGGATAATGTTACTTTCATTCCAAGAGGATCTATTTTTTTTTATTTTTTTTTGTGCACTCATAGGTTGTCACTCATTCATGGGTTGTCTGTCTATCTTTAGATGAGTATAACAAATGTGTCTACCTTTTATTTTTATTTTTGTGTTAACACTAATTCGTGAGGCAAATGGAGCATAGTGATCCAGAGTTCGGTAGAAAGATATGTAAATACTGGTCAAGACTTGTTACACACATGAATCAAACTTAGGTTGTACCGAGCCTTGGGAGATATTAAATTAGAAGTGATGAAAATAATATTAATTAGGGAGCATAATCAAAGAAAAAAATAATAATGTTGCATTGCAAATTAAAAAGGATTGTTTATTTTTTATTTTTAGGGAAAAAGATCATTTATTTTTTAACAATATATCTTTTAGGGTTAAATAATATTTTCCCCCCGTTCATTTGTGGGAGTTTTGATTTACCCCCTTGTAAAAATTTTTTTTTAAGATCCCCAATACCATTAGAAGATTTTTTGATTTTAAATCCTAATGGCATCTCAATGTGCAAAAGTGATGACTTGGCACACCGATTCTGTAAATTATTTTTTAAATTATTTTTTGTTTACACGTGTATAATGAATTTAGAGCCCATTATTAAAAAAAATAAAGTCAAATTTCATGAAACTTTTTCACAAACCCAGAACATTCATTTCTCTTCATCTTCTTGTTTCTTCACAAACCCAAATATTCAAACCTTTATGCCACAATCCTAAAAATTCATGAAAAAATCCAACACAATTCTTTTGACAAATAATCTTCAATCGTCAACAATACAATTCTTTAATAGTTAATTACAATCCACAAAAACCGCCAAATCTAGAATCAAGATACACTCTTTATCTTCGTCTTCTCAAACAAAATAAAACCTAAGATAAACCCATATCTTCACCACCCCACGACCATCATCATGTTATGTTCCTTCCCCTTTACAAAGTCACCTCTCCTATTCTTCAGATCTGACAATTTGGGTTTTATGACCACTGTCAGAACCATTGTCATCTTCTTATCACTATAACAACCCCAACAATGTTTAAAAAATAATTTCCCAACAATCCTTCTTTTCCCCCCACTCTCGGACCCTCCATTTTTTCTAGTCTCTCTCAATTTTGTTATGTTAATTATGGGGTTTTGTACGAGTGATACAGTTGAATAAATTGAGGTTTGAGTTTTTGTGGTGAAAGTTTGGAATTTTTCTTTATGAATTTGGGGGTTTTGTGATTGAAGTTAGGTGGTTGTTTATGATGTTGGTTTTGATTAGAAGATAATGAATTTGATTGTTGATGTTGGTTTTCAACTCCCTAGCACGTTAGTTTGAATGTGGATGTTTGTTTGAGTTTTTTTTTCTATTGACTTTTCTGGGTTTAAGTTTGGAGATGAATATGATGAAGGTTAGGGGAGAGAAATTAAAAAATAAATATTGAAAGGGGGGAGGGATCAGAGAACAAAGAGAATAGAGAACATAAATGATCAATAAAAGAAAAATCAGAAAACAATCGAGAGGCAGAGAGAAGAGATTGATGTTTTGGTCATGTGTTGTTGTTGTTATTATTATGCGTGGGTGAAAGGAAGACAGTGAGATGAATAGTAAAGTGATGAATCAGATGAATTTTGATCTACATACGAAGAGATTGATGTTTTTTTACTTGATTTAATATGAAATTGTTTTTTTTAAATAACTCGCAATTAATAAAAAAGACACATGGAAAAAATAAATGAAAAAGAATAAAAAAGCCAACTCATTGTGCAATGTCATCAATTATACACAGTCAAATCCTTGTCAGCATGTCACGTCTTCACTTTTGCATAGTCAGATGTCATCAGATGTCACGTCTTCACTTTTGGCCATATATTTAAATGAGTTGTGTTATTTGAACATCTATTTATATGACAACTTTTGAGACAACCAAAACTTTACAAAGAAAGTGAGGTATTGACACAAAAATCAAAACAATAGAAAGAGTAAAAACATAATGTGAGTATAAGAGTGAAAATTGACAAAAAAGTTGTCAAAAAATGATTGTTCAAATATCATTTATCTATTTAAATTGTGTTAACCATGTAATAAAGCGCGAATAGTAAAATACGGTATCTCGTTTCTGTGTCAAAAATGTGTGTCTGAATAACACTGCGGTAAAAGAGACTTGATTGTGTTATTGAAACGCATAATTTGAGACATATACTTGACAAATGGGCAACTTCGTCATTTCAACGCAATTATAAAGACAAATATGTAAATTTATCAACCCCTTTGTCATCTTCCATCTCCTTCGTGTTTTCTCTCCCTCTCTGTGCTTCATTATCTTTCCCTTACCTCCATCCACATCTCTCTCTCTCTCTCTCTCTCTCTCTCTCTCTCTCTCTCTCTCTCGCTCTCTCTCACGCA
>Ga0315914_1000094_pt1 | contig 74849 bp, 38 predicted proteins | sample MpolenodulesMG_FD_203920 | JGI IMG/M metagenome (GOLD analysis project Ga0315914, IMG submission 203920) | Medicago polymorpha root nodule microbial communities from Los Angeles, California, United States - elongated nodules | ecosystem: Host-associated > Plants > Roots > Nodule | place: USA...
AAAGGTTCACAATACAAACCCCCCCCCCCCCCCCCCCCCTTTCTTGTGACTATTTCTTCCACTTCAGATGCTATTCCTATCGATGATAATGTTGATGTGAATGTTGATGTTGAAAATCTTAATGATAATGAAGATGATAATCAAAACGTTGATAATGTTAATGACATTCACAATAGTGTAGATATATTTGATCCAAGAAATTGGGATTCTCTCGAGTCTAAAATGATTGAGTTGTTAGCTACAAAAGGCCCTATAAGAGATTTAAGAATTGTGAAGGGTTCTAGAGATAAATTTTCTAGACGCTTTACGGCTAATTTGAATACTGGAACTTTATCAAATGGAGAGAAGTGTGGTAGAGATTGGCTTGTTTATTCAAAAGAGCTTGATAGATTATTTTGTTTTTGTTGTAAAGTTTTTAAAAGAGGGATTGGTAGAGGTCAATTAGCGAATGAGGGTTTTAGTGATTGGTCACATGTTGGTGTTAAACTTGAAGAGCATGAGGCAAGCTCAGAACACATTAAGAGTATGACTAATTGGTATGAGTTGCATCAAAGGATGAATAGTTTTCAAACTATTGATAAAACAACTCAAAGATTGATTGAGAAAGAAAAGGATCATTGGAAAAGTGTTTTGAAAAGAATCATTGCAATAGTGAAATTCCTTGCTAAACATAATTTGGCCTTCCGTGGTTCTGTAGCCAGATTTGATGAAGATGAGAATGGGAACTTTTTGGGCTTAATTAAATGTTAAATGAATTTGATCCATGTGTCCAAGAACATGTTAGACGTGTTACAAATGATAATCTTTATGTTCACTATCTTGGGCCTAGAATCCAAAATGAGTTAATACTTTTGCTTGCTTCTAAAATTAAAAATCAAATCATTGAAAAAATCAAGCAAGCAAAGTATTTCTCAGTGATACTTGATTGTACCCCTGATATTAGTCACCAAGAACAAATGTCTTTGATAATACGATATGTAGATGTTTCTTCAAATTCTTTTAGCATTGAGGAGTCTTTTAGGATTTTTGAATGTGAATGATACAACTGGGCAAGGGCTTTTTGATGTTTTACAAGATGAATTGAAAAATCTTGATTTTGACATCTTTGATGTGCGTGGACAAGGTTATTATAATGGATCAAATATGAAAGGAAAACATCAAGGTGTACAAAAGATATTTTTTGGAGTTGTTCAACGCATTTATACTATTTTTTCCAACTCTACTAAGAGATGGAAAATTTTGAAAGATAATTTAAAAGGGTTGACTCCAAAAAAATTGTCATCCACTCGTTGGGAGAGTCATGTAGAAAGTGTCAAAGCTATAAGAGCAGCAATGTTAGATTTTATTGAAGCTTTACTTGAAGTGTCAGAAAAGGATCTTGATTCTAAAATAAGAAGTGAAGCTAAATCTTTAGCAACCCATGAACTTGGTGATTTTGAGTTTATAGTATCTATAATTATATGGTTTGACATATTATCTGCAATTAATTTGATTAGCAAGCTCATACAATCAGATGATATGCTTATTGATGTTGTTATGTCGAAATTAAAAGAGTTAATTTCTTTTTTTAAGGAATATAGAAAAACTGGTTTTAAGAAGGCCTTGGATGATGCTACAGAAGTTGCCATTGAATTGAATATTGACCCGATATTTCCTCAAAGGCGCATAATTCGAAGAAAAAGGCAGTTTGATGAGGATTTGAATACCCCGTCAGTTGAGCAATCTGAAGAAGAATCTTTTAGAGTTAATTACTTTCTTTGCCTTGTTGATCAAGCTATTGTATCTCTTATTAAGAGATTTGAAAAATTCCAACAATACGAAGCTATTTTTGGTTTTTTGTTTACTTTTGGCAAGTTAAAATCATTGGATAATGCGACTTTGGAGTATTGTTGTGGTAATTTTGAACAAGCATTGAAACATAACGTGGAATCTGATATTGATTGGAGAGAACTATATGTGGAGTTAAGGTCACTAAAAGATATCTTGCTTGAAGAAAAAATGGGACCTATTGAGATTTTAAGATTTTTGAAAGGCATGAGTTATTTTTCTAATACAATTGTTGCATATAGAATTTTATTGACTATTCCTGTGACAGTTGCCTCCGCAGAAAGAAGTTTTTCAAAGTTGAAGTTGTCGAAGTCTTACATGCGGTCTACCATGCTACAAGAAAGACTTAATGGCTTAGCAATGATAGCAATTGAGAATGCTATGTTGCGAAATATACAATATGAAGAGTTGATTGATCAATCTGTTTCAGTAAATACGAGTAGGAAGTCTCGTTTTGGTGTGAATAAAGACTCGTTTTGAAGGTATTCGCCGGAACTCGTTTTATATTATTTATTATATTATTTATTTCTTTTGTTTACGGACTTCATTTTTAATTTAAACAGGGCTGCGATTTTTTTGTTGTTGCTGCGAGTGCTTGGCTTCTGTGCTGCCAGCAATTTGTGGGTTTTTTGCTGTTGTTGTGACTGCTTGGTTGTTGTGTTGCCAGCTTTGTGCGCGCATGGCTTTTGGTGGTTCTGTGCAGGTTTCATTTTCTGTCCTCTTGTTTTAGCCTTTTAGGCCTATTAGAATTAGGTCCTCTTGATTTTTGTGTTAGGTGGGGGTTCCTCGTGTATACGGTAGTCATTTTCACCTTTGGGTGCACTGCATATATACGGCACCTTGTATTTATCTTTTAAAAAATATAAATAGAACATTGCTCTTTTAAAAAAAGATATACATTTTGATTTTATCATTGGCCTCTTTTCATTCCTTGAGCTGAGCTTCCGAATTCGTAAGGACGGCCCTAACTACAAGTTAGGGAAGCTTGGAGACAAGCTTGTTGATGCTTCTCCAACATTCATCAACTCTCTTTTGTTAGACATGCATCTCATTGGTGACTAAACTCTCTTTTGTGTTGGAATTAGATGTAGATAGCTAAAAATCCATGTAGTACTCTTAATCTGGTTGGTTGTATAAAATTCGTGTTTTCAATATAATTTTAGTTAAAATTTGTTCTTCATACTTTGCAAATTATGTATTATTCTGCAATTGATCTTTTGATATAGTCAAGCCCTAGTAAGGCTTGCTATCTAAGGGACGTGATTTAAATTATGTATAGGTACTATTGCCCGAGAGATCGCGGGTAGGTTTATATTCATATAACTTTTCAGGATTATGCCATAGAAACAATCACAAGGGAAACAAACAAAGGCAAAAAAATAAATTCCTATGCAATAACATAAATAAAAATAACAGGCATAAGCATACCATAGGCATAAAACATCAGGCATAGGCATATCATACCATTACTCCCCTTTTTTAGACACAAAATATGCCAACAGAAAAACTTCAAGGGGACAAACATTAGGAAGAGCCAGAAGACTATAAATTTCCAGAAGACTAAAGACAATAAAGTGAAGAGTACCATAGGAACCATAAGTGCAGATTACAGATCAAAATAGGCACACTAGGTGCATAAAAACATTCTTGGCTTAGCCCACACATAAACCAAGTTCATAGGTTACAAAAAAAACAACAAAAAATGCATCATTCAGCATCCGAGCTGCTTCCAGATGCTTCCTCATCCTCTTAATCATTGTTCCCAGCTTCATCTGCATTGTCATCCTCACTATCTGCTTGCCATCCTCTGCACCAACATCCTCTTTTTCCAGAGCATGAATCATCAACTCAAATTGACTCTTCCTTTCATCCAACATAACACAAGTGTCTTTTAGGGCAACCACTATTTCCTGTTTTATCATCAACTCTGAAGCAGGTACAGTCCCAGATGTTCCAACAATGTCTGGAACATGACTTAACCCAAACAGCTTGTAATTAAGAGTAAGAGGAGATTCCCTCTTCTTAGGTGTGTTAGCAGCAGTTACGAGACTAGGGTGTTGTTCTAACATAATACTACATAATAGAGTGGGAAAAGCTATGGGAAATTTCACAGCATCAGTTTAAGCATGCTTGACAGTTTGTTCAAAGATATGCTTTCCAATGTTCATTCTAGTTTTAGTGCCTACAGAGTAAATAAACTTTTCCAAACTTGTAGCAATGTCAGAGGAGTGTGTGGTTGGGACCCAATTGATGCATTTATCCAATTGAGAATGGCATACTTTACTGAAAGCTTTGTAGAAGAAATCTTTCCCTTACTGGGCTAAACTTTCACTTGGTTTGCAGTAATTATCTTGCAGACCTGTTTGTCAGTCACTTCCAACTCAACAACACCTGCTTCATCAATTCCTAAGAATCTGTTGATAATGTTAGAGGAGAAGTTAACACATTCTCCTCGAACATACACCTTCTGATACTCCTGACTCAGAGGGTTGTCACAGTCTTCAGGGATATTTACCAAGAATTCTTTCACTAATTTTTCATGGCAATAACCAAGATTGCATACAGTTTTCAGAAGCCCAGCTTCTTTGATCATCTCCATCACATCTACCATTTTCACATCTTTCTTACCTAGTTCTCTTTCTAAACCCAACCTCCTATGGAAGATGAACTTCCATCTATGGAGATGAAAGGATACCCTGTCAATGGGAACATTTCCAATATTCTGCATAAATTTCTTCCCAACAGACCTTTTAAAGGCAGAGGGGGTGATGTTTGGAACATCTTCTCAACATCATACTCAGACTCACTAGAGGAGACAACCTTCCTCTTCCTTGTTCTTCCAGCTGTAGTTTTGACCATTACCTTGCTCCAACCTTTCTTAGGTCCAACTCCAACATAATTTTTTCTGGTTTTAGGAGTAGCATTCACAGATCCATCACTTTTCTTGGGAGTCTCATTGATAGAGGGTACAACTTTCCATTTCCTACTTCTCAATCTTTTGGCAGGACCTTCACCAACAGTCTGCACAAGTGGAATGTCAGAATCTATTTCTTCAACATCTACCACATCTTTCTCCTTTTCATCAGACTGAACTTCTTTAGGATCCGATTCGATTTTGATCAGTTTATCTTCTCCAGAGAGAGAGTTCACACTAGCATTACCAGAATTGATTTCCTTTCCTGACCATTCTTCAACAGGGGTTCTAGAGTCATGACTCCGAGTCTTTTATGTTTCAACATCCAGCCCAACATCCTTTTGATCATTGGTTTTCTCAGGAGACGGTTGGACAGAGTCATCTATCATATTTTCAGTATCAGGACTAGGATCATTAACATCCATGTTCTCAGTGTTGTCTATGGCTGCGTTCAAGTCTTGGGATCCTTCTTAGAAGGTTTAGCATTTGGTTCCACAACAGTAGAGACGAAATGGTTTTCCTTTTCATACAGGTCAGCCATACTTAAGGAGGTTTTAGGTTTGCCCCTTTTTGATTTAGAAGACTTCTTTTTCTTCGAAGCTGACTTTGTAGCGGTTTTATTCTTAGATTTATAGGAAGAAACCGTTGTGATGGGTTCGACCATCTTGGGAATGGAAGAACTAGTTTTGAGAGGTTCAGAAGCAGAGTTATCTTTAGTAGCCTGAGGGTTGTTTTTGAAAATCATAGTGATGTGGTTGTTTTGGTGAAGGTTGAAGAAAAAATGATCAAGAGAGTGTTGCAAAAGGAGAGAGAGAAGTCGAATGATGTTTCTGAACTCGGGTGAAGAGAAAGCCAAGGCAATGATAGGGTGGAAGTTAATGTGAGTAGTTGATAGTTTTAGGGAGGTTAGAGAAACTAGCCCTAGATTAGCGTGCAATAAAGAAACACGTTTGAGATCAATTAACTGTCACACTTTCTTTTGCAGAATAATTCTTAATTTGCCCCTTAAATTTTTAAGTTGCTTGTCGTCCAAGATTCTTAACTTAAAACTTTTTGATTGTTCCCAGATTTGATACATCTCATTAGAGCTTCTCATTTCCTATTAGTCACTAAGCATTTAGATTTGTTGAAATACACATTTATCCCCTGATCACACAACTGACTTATGCTGATCAAGTTAGAGGCCAACCCCTTTACCAGTAGAACATTGTCTAGTTTTAGAAAACCATTATTGACTAAGCTTCCAATGCCTAGGATCTTTCCTTCTACTCCATCACCAAATGCCACGTGGCTGCTAATGTAAGATTTCACAGTGTCAAGGAATTTGACAACTCCAGTCATGTGTCTAGAACAACCACTATTAAAATACCAGTCTTCCCTTAATGGTGTCGTTAGAGAAGTGAGTGTCATTAACCCTACAATGTCAGATTTTGGTTTCCATTTTTTCTTAACATTCTTCACTTCTGGTTCAGATAATTTTTGTTGAACCTGATTAGGGTATCCATACAACTTGAAGCATAATGGTCCAATATGACCCTTTCTTCCACAATAATGACAAATCCGAGGATGAGATATCTTCTTGTTCTTAGAATGATGTTCTTTGGGATGTTGCAACATTGATTTGTTCATAGTGGGATTATATATTCCACCAGCATAAACAAATTTTATGTCTTGAACTTCCTTTTTCTTCCTTACCTTGCCAAAATCTTTCAAGGCAGAAACAAAGTTCTTATTTTGTAACTTCTTACTTTGAGCTTTAGAATCAAAGTCTATACCATTTGGTTTTCCTTTGATTTGACTTTCTAATATTTCTTCCAGTACATCAGTTCTTGTGGTCATCATTTTTACCTGCTTCTTCAAATGTACAAGTTGAGAGTTTAGATGAGTTACCTCATTATTGAGTTCAAATATTTTTGCCAGATGATCACTTCTTTCAGCCTGCAATTGACTGGTCACCTTCTTTTGCTTTTCTAGTAACTTGAAATTTTTCACTTTTGTTATATAGATCTTTGTATGAGACAACCAACTCTTCATAAGTCAAATCTTCATCACATGATTCCAAATCAGACATGTATCTCCCAGTCAAGGCAGTGACATTTTTAGAAGATTCATTCTCCACTTCTCCTTTTGAATCTACATCAGACCAGGAAACAATCAAGCTTTGCTTCTGTTTCTTGAGATATGTAGCACACTCTGTTCTGATGTGTCCAAACTCTTCACGTTCATGACATTGAACTCCCTTTGATTGGGTATTCTTCTCATCATTTCTTGTATTTTTCACATATCCAGGTTGATTGTCAATGTTGGACATGAAGTTCTGAACATTCGACCTGGGCCTACTGTCAACTTGTTTCAAGATCTTCCTGAACTGTTTTCCATGTACCACAATATTTTCTGATAAACTATCCTTATCCTCATGATTTCCTTGTGTCTCTTTAGTGTCAACATTTGAAGCAAATGCAATACCTTTGTCTTTCTTGTCAGTTTTGTTGTTGATATTTAATTCCAAGTTCTGAAGAGATCCTATCAGCTCATTTACCTTCAAACTTGAGATGTTTTGGGCTTCTTCAATAACAATTACCTTCTTGTCAAATCTCTTAGGTAGAGATCTAAGAATTTTTCTAACAAGCTTCTCATCAGAAATTTTCTCTCCGAGAGAGTCAAAAGCATTGACAATATCAAGAATATTCAAGTGGTAATCTTGTATGCTCTCATCCTCCATCATTCTCAAATTTTGTAGTAAGAAGTTGAAGTCTTGCACTTTTTACCTTAGTTGTACCTTCAAGAACAGTTTTGAGAATGTCTCAAGCATCCTTAGCCACAATACATTGCTTGATCAATCTAAACATGTTCTTGTCTACCCCATTGAACAATGCATTCAATGCTTTAGAATTCCCAAGTGCTAGTTCATCTTCAGCAGTGGTCCATACTTCTACTGGTTTCAAGATAGTTGGTCTTGTTTCCACCTTTTTCAAAAACCACGGGATATTCCCAACCTCTCAAAACTGCTTTCTCGGTCTTGCTATCAATAGATTTGAGGAAAGCACTCATGCGTGATTTCCAATAGTTATAATTTGACCCATCCAACAGAGGTGATCTGTCCACAAATCCTGCTTCCTCGTCCATCATGCTAGAAAGAAACTACCCTGGAGCTTACCTTAAAACAGACAGGGTGCCTGCTCTGATGCCAATTGAAATTCTAGCACACTAGTATTAAGATGTTTTATGCGATGTTTCAATACCTGAAACACAGAAAATAGATGTTGCGTTTAATGTTCCAACATCATGATAACAAACATAAATTATGTAAGAAAATAAATGACAATAAAGTAAAAGGCACAGAGAGTTTGTTGACCCAGTTCAGTGACAAACACATCTACTCTGCGGGCTACCAAGCCAGGAAGGAAATCCACTAGTGTAGCCCTTATTATAAAGTTCTCAGCAAACCACGTTTACAACTTAAGACCTAGGACCTACCCGTCTATACTTTAACCTAAGAACTCCTAGATCAAAGATCTCATCTCACTATCCTACAATCAATCACAACACCTGTGATTATCAGATTAAAACACAGAATGGTGAAGTTACCTTCAAACACAAACTACAACCTTGCTTCAAAGCTTTAGTGTAGCACACGAGCTAACCCTCAATAAACAGTCATTAACATGTATCAAAGTGATACAAGAGAGGCTCACAAATAACAAACAGTCCTAGACTTGCATCAAAACAATACAAGAGAAGAACACACAAAGAACACGACTCAAAACCCTAAAACTATTCTTTTAGAATGACGGCTTGAATACCCAATTAGGTCTTGAAGTCTTCCTTATATACTGAAGCATTATGGGCTCATTAACCTTGTTGGGCTTCAGAACAATGTAGATCGTTCAGCTGATCTACATAACAAGAATCAGTAACAAATATGGAAAGTCCTAAAATGTAGGAACATCTTTAGGAACTGTCAAACATATCCAAAGATTCCCTAAAATATTGTTACTCCTTTAGGAATTAAAACACAACGGATTCTAAACAAATATGTGTGTTGTTTGGTCAGCAAGATACGAGGACGTGGATTCCTTAATAAGATAAAGCGCGCGTACAAACGGGCATAAAACAAGGCACACTGAACCGTGCCAGGATGTTGGAACATCATATCCAACATCTCACAGTAATGCCTAAAACATGTTGGAACATAGTATCCAACATCACAAAAATGGATATTTGTTTTAGCAATAATGCAACCAATACAAATACCCAACAATATGGCTTTTGGTTCTTTCCATAATATGGAATCTTGAGGCCTAGGTATAAGTTTTATCGAGGTTCCACGGTGGGCGCCAATGTTCTTGCATGAACAAGTAAGATGTATCTCTTGACCAAGAGGTATAGTCATGTGTTGCATATCGGTGATCTAATCATAAACTCTGATTCCAAACTAAGGTGATGTGTTAGCATGTAGCAACATTGTGTTAATGGAGTGAGGTGATCATACATGAGGGTGGGACCTCTATTTATAGTGAAGTATGAGACAGTGGAATCCTTGTTATTTCTACTCATACTTTAATGATTTGTTTCAGTTTGTTGGTGCTTAATACCATGGAAGACATCGATGTTGAAGTGTTCCTGATGTAGGAACAAAGTGATTCTTGATATAATGCAGGAGGTATGGTCTTGTGTTTCATATCAGTCCCAGACTTGGTGCTTTCTAAGATGGTGTTGAAGGTATGATCATATGTTGTATCATGCTTTGAGGCGAGGTGGTCACTTCGAAGTGGCTTGTTTTTGTTTCAGTAATTTAGCATGTTTGATACTTTCTTAGTGGGTTTTCATGTTAGATGACCCAAATGATAACATGATAAACCGTTTAGCCTAACACCACTACAAGTTCGAAATCAAAATTTCACATAAAATATCCTTGCAATCAAACAATTACCTTGTAACAATTTTTTTTGAATCGACATCATACATAAATTAACTTGTTTTTAGTTTCCCTTAAACTCGATTTTTTTTATAATTGACAAAATAAATTTATATAATTAATTATGTTTTAATTACATTTGTCTCTAAATATAAATCTTATTTAATTAGTTTAAAATATTGTATAGTCCAATTAACTTAATAACAGCGTATCTTTTTCAACGTGGTCCTTCAATTAAAATTTTGAATAATAATGACAAAAAAAAATAGTGAGTTGATTAAAATATTTTTATAAAAAAATTAATGCATACATTTAATAGTTTTAAAAATAATTTATATTTAAGTACAACTTTTTTTATTATTTAAATTAACTTAATATTTAGAAACTAATAATAAAGAATAATACTAGAAAAAGTTACTTTAACATTCTCTTTTCACCCAAAAAAAAGTATGCATTAATTCTCTATTCACCAAATTAAAAAAAAATTGTTGTAAGAGAGTGTTGCTATCACTCTTTAATAATATAAATTATTTTCATTTTTTAATTGTCATTTTAATATCTATTTTTATACATATAAAGAAAACTAATAAATTGTATTACTTTTCATAAAATTATATGTCTATCACCATTTTTTTAAAAGATATTGCTTTTACGTATGATGCCATTAATTATTTATAATTTTATCCCCCCCTTTTTCTTTCTACTTAATGTTATACTACATCCATTGGAATATATAGTAAACTAATACATGTATTTGGTTTACAATTTAGGCTAAATACATTTACTTGTTTCTTATATTTTCCGATAAATGGAATAAAAAAATAAGTAATATTTTTATTAAAACTTAACAATTAATACCACTTTTTTTTGGTACACAATTAATTCCATTTTTTTTTAGGGACAATTAATTCCACTTTATAAATAACAAAAGAAATTATAAAAATCTAAATATTTAAAAATGAAATTGAGGAAGTATATTGAAAAGCCATATTATCTATCATCCAATCAATAAAGCTCTCTGTCGTTACACAGTGTGAATGGTTTTGTATATTCCATAATCCATCCATAGTTTTCATTCAAACAACCACTACTATCCAAAAACAACAAGGGTCCCATTGTAATTTCAACCCTCAAAGAAACAATCATTCACGACACGCGTCACAGTACGAAATCACCCTCTATCACAGCATAGGTAACTTTATCAAAACCAAACAGTCCAAATAATGAACGCCACGTAATCCTCCACGTGGCACAAAAATCCAAATCAGCAACCATTACAAGTTATAAAACCCAAACTCAACCACTCACCTAATCCAAAACTCTTGTACGAAAAAAACACAAACACTAAACCAAAACATAAAAAAAAACTTTTTTTTTTGTTGTAAGAAAAAAAAAACCTCGCCGGAGATATGAATTTTCCGGCGATATTTACTTCACCGGAAATTAACAATGCTCGTCTCTCCGATCACCGTCGTCATGTCTTCCACGAAACTCCTTTTCTCCTAACCATAACTTTCTTAGCCTAGAAGAGAAAAAAAATTAACAAAAGTATATATAAACATAGATATAATTTTTCTTTTTTTTTCTTTTTCTCTTTTTTGCTTTTGTGAAGAACATGCATAACTTGTGACTATGAGTTATTGACTTTGTTGACTAGCTTGTAATTTTGACTCTTCAATTTAAAGCTAGCATTTTTTCTTGTTGTAATATTGAGAAGAAGATTAATGGCTCCGTTGAAGATCCAACCGATTGACATAGATTCAGAGAAAGCCACTACGGAACTGGTTCGAAATGAACCAGTTTCGAAGTGGAGGTTGAAGAGGTTTTTCGCTTTCGAGAAACCTTTTCCCAAGAATAATACCGCTAAAGATGGTGGTGGTGGAGTTGCTGAGTTGGAACCAAGCTCTGTTTGCTTGGCGAAAATGGTTCAGAGTTTCATGGAAGAACAACCGCAACCGCAACTTCAACCACCGTCTCGCAACCGCTGTAACTGTTTCAACGCTAACAGCTCCGACGAAGACGATTTCGATTTCAACGGCTATACACATGAATCAGTCACCGATTCAACTGACTCACTCAAGGTAAAAACTTAAAGCAAAATCAGAATTCAATTTTATAATTTCAATTTTGATTATAGTTTTTTATTTTGATTTTGCATTTTTGTTTTTGTAGAGTTTGATTCCTTGTGTAAGTGTTGAAGAACGGAATTTACTAGCAGATGCAACGAAAATTGTTGAGAAGAATAGCAAAATTTACAAAAGGAAAGAAGATTTGATTAAGATCGTTGCTGAAAAGCTTCAATCTCTTGGTTACGATTCATCCATTTGCAAATCAAAATGGGAGAAAACAAATTCATGTCCTGCTGGTAATTAATTCATCTAATCAGATTCAAAATTCAAAATTGAGTTAACTCAACTCGTTTTCTGAATCGTTTTTTGTTTTGTTTTAGGTGATTATCAATTCATTGACGCGATTGTGGAAGGTGAAACGTTGATTATTGATATTGATTTTCGATCGGAGTTTGAGATCGCGAGATCTACAAGTCAGTATAAGACGATTCTTCAATCGCTTCCGTATATCTTCGTCGGCAAAAAGGAACGGTTGAAACAGATCGTCACCGTCGTGTCGGAGGCGGCGAAGCAGAGTTTGAAGAAGAAAGGAATGCATGTTCCGCCGTGGAGGAAGCGTGATTACATGTTAGCGAAGTGGATCTCTCCGTCGGCAGCTAGGTCAAAGCAAGTCTCCGATGCGGCGGCGGTAGAAATACCGTCATCAGAGGTTGAAAGTGATTCTGGTGAATTGGAGCTGATTTTTGGTGAAAAAGCTTCGCCGGAGGAGGTAGTTACGGCGGAGACAGCGACGGCGAGTCCAGCGTGGCAGTTACCGGCGGTGAAACCGAAGAGTGGTGAAAGAGGAATGAAGGTTGTGACTGGATTAGCTTCATTGCTGAAGGAGAAACCATAGAATAAAATTTTGTTCAATTTTTTTTTCTTTTTTCTTTTTTTGATCGTGGATTAAAAAATTTATAAAAATTAAAGAGGAAATTTCGGATAAGGCTTTTAATTTTTTTATTTTTGAAATATTTTTGGTTTTTACTATGTCCTTGTTTTTTTGTTTACAAGGAAAAATCTCTGTAAGAAGCAACTTTTTCTTTTCTTTTTTTCCTTTTCTTTTGGCTTTTTGGACACAGTGTAAGAAAGTACTATATTCTCTGTAATAAAATAAATTAGTTCGAAATAAATTAGTGTTATCATAATGATTAGTACCATCTAAAGTTTAATTTGAACCAAACTAGTGTGATATGTGTGATTGGATTCCTTAAGGATATGGTCAACAATGATCTGATTTCTGGGTTTAAACTTTAAACTTGTTTATTTGTAATAGATGTTTATTGAATATTTGATGATGTCAGAGATTAGCTTCACAGCTGTGTGTTTATTTTTTAAATTGAATATCTTCTACGTACAATTATAAGATTAATCGTTTAAATCGAATGAACAATAGCTGGAAGTTTCTTGATGTTCTTATATTTCCATATCTAAATTTGTATTTAAGAACTCATCTCATCTGAATGAATGAGCTTGGATATCATAGTTGTGTATGAATTATACCTGATTTAAGAATTTGTTCTAATGATAAAAACTTGCCTTAAATCTAAAAGTTTTAAGTTCGAGACTCGCAAGTAGTCCTTAAATATGAATGTTCTGAGTTCAAGTCTTGTAAATAATCCTTAAATATAAAAGATATGAGTTCGAGTCTTATAAATAGTCCTTGCATTTGAAAGATTTGAGTTCGAGTCTCGCAAATAGTCCTTGAATCTGAAGTTTTGAGCTCGAGTCTTGTAAATAGTCTTTGAATCCGAAAGTTTTGAGTTCGAGTACCGCAAATAACCCAAAGTTAAATTTCTTGAATTACTTATGAAATGGAATAAAATAATGTGTGAAGTTTAGAAAACACGGAAAAACACCTGAGGTTGCATGCATGGGTTAAGAGATTCTCTTGCTTCGATTTCCCAAATGTCAGTTGTACTATCTGCTACTGCTATGATCACATTGATGAGGATTTTCCTTCTTTTTTTTTTAATAATTAATGATCTTGATTTGAACAACAATTACTCTTTTCTTAATTTATTCATGTTAGCAGTAGTAGTGGGTTTACAATTTTAGAGAAAAAGTGCAGAGAGAGTTATACTTCCCACCTTACAAATTTAATTAATCTTCGGCATTGAGGAGTTACTACAACTTACAATGTTTTGGTCGCTCCAAGGGAGACAAAGGAGGATGAAACTTTCCTTTCTTAAATTTTTCTCATCTTTTAATAAACCTTGAATTAATTCTTTAAGTTAGTCACTTTTTCATCGAGAAAAATTATCCAAATTTATTTATATTTTCAACATTTTTTTTTATGGATTTGTAATAGTTTCTCCATTCTAAATTATACGTCGTTTTGAAAAAAGAATTGTTTTAAATTATATGCAACTTTACAATATAATGAAGTATTAATGTTACTTCTTCGATGAAGGAATGCTAACTTGTTCACTTAAGGTATAAGTTAATGAGTTAAAAGTAAAAATATTTAATTGTAATTAATGCATTTGAATTTAAATTTTTTAATTTTGATTAATTAAATCCACAAAATTTAAGATAAAATTTCTACTTTTAAGACCATTTTATAAAATAACTCATAATATTTTATCTCATACAAAATTAACTAAAATTAATTATATTTTTTAATATATGTGAAATGCTCAAAAACATCGTATAATTTGAGATAGAGAGAGCATCAACTATTGATAAGTTTAGGAAAAGATTATTTTTGTAAAATATTTGGGGAATTTATTTTGGTATAGTGAGGTCTAATCAAAATGTATTGTAAATGAAGATGTGGAGGAAAGAATAGGCTCGTGGTATCTCGACTTTCGTGAACATTGGGGAACTCGTGAAGAAACCAATTGAAAAAGAAAAAAAGGAAAAGGATGAGATGGGGACAATAAATCATTATTGGTGTCATAATAAATACATTTCTTTTCATTTATTAAAAAATGAATACATTTCTTTATTCTTATTTTTGTCTTAAAACCTTTTTAACTCCTGCAAAAAGCAAAAGGAAAAAAAAGTGAAAAAGCGAAAATCTCTACCCTCCCCGCTTTTCTCACCAAACGAAGTCCAAAATAAGAGCTCTGACAGAATATGTTTAATTTTATTTGATTATTACTATTAATTTACTTAAACTTTTATTTTTTACAGGTAAAATGGAACTTACTTAAAAAGAAAGGGTTTTGCTAACCATTAATAGAAATTTTATTTTGAAAATATAAGAATTTACTTTTTTTTTCTTAAACTCTAGTTTTCGACCCATCAAATGTGGTATGACTAATCCAGCTCGTGCATAGAAGCATGCGCACTGACGAAACGTTGTTTTTCCTGAAAATCGAACCCGCTATTTTACTTTTATCTTAGTAAGAATTACATCGCTTTTTGATGCAAACATATTTATTTTAGTACTTTAATCAATGTTCCAAAGACACTCATTAGCATTATTCAGAAGAAAAAAAATATTATTGATATTAAACACATAACAACTTTTTAAGGGGTTCAAATGTTCAACATTTAAATTAAATCAATAAATAATTGGTATTTGTTTTTTTTGGGGGGAAATTGTTGGTATTTGATTATTTACTTATTCACCCCTTTATTGTATTGTGGTGTTACATTTTTTTACACCCCCTTTATCATAAAATGTAGAGTGTTTTTAAGTAAACTATTTATCATTTATTTAAACTAATCAATTAATTTTGGTTAAAAAATAATAATTTTTTTTGAAGGAAATAATAAATTATTTAATACTTTTAAACTAAATTAAATATTTTTCCAAAGTAAATATAAATCACTCTACCAAAAAAATCTTTTATTTATTACAAATGGATTATTAATATCTTTTCAATTGGATTTTTTAATTATCCCTAACTATAAATTTTATTTTTCGTATTTCTTTGTCTTTTAATGCAAAGTAATTTTCAAACTTTACAATAAATTCATATATTCTTTATAAATATACTCATTTCTAACTTACAATGTAAAGTAATTCCTTCGCTGACATGTTTGTGAATAATTTGGAAGCATTGCAATCGCGTAGTATTTACTTGTTAGAATAGTTTAACAAGTGCTCTTGTTGATTTGGTTAAACTTCTAGTCCGTTAGAAATAAAGTCTAAAGTTAAAGGGCTTTTTTTATTTCTATTAATGTGTTCACCTCATAATTTTTTGGTGTCGACTGAGGTTTGAACCTCAAATCTTGTATATATTATACATTATTTTTATCAACTGAGTTAAACTCGCAATCACTCATAACACCTCGTATGTTTATGAGTGATTTTACTTAAAGCATAATGTTTAGTTTTTTCTTTTCTTTTTTGTGTGGTGGCATTGTAGTCTAGTGTTATTTTGGTTTTATTGACTTTGTAATATTTGAATCTAGCATTTCCTTTGCTTTGATCGGTTGTATTGGTATCTTTTATTTTTGGTTTTATCTGTATCTTTTTGACAAAAAAAATAGATTAGTTTAAGTGGTAAGAGAATGAGACTTCTTAAACATGTGGTTATGAGTTCAATTTTTGACTCATGCCTATGAAAAGATCCTGTTAGAAGGGGAGAACCTACATTTTGGGCCTACATGTTTCCCGATGTAGATTAGTCTTCACTCACTTTCATTTACCTACCCTTTTCTAGCATAAGGATCCTCTTTGTTTGACAAAGTAAATGGAGAATACAATTTAGAGAGATAGACACATAGAATAGATAGTGGACCCTATCATTAAATGAGTCCCACCATCATTATTTATTTTATACTTTTTTTTAGATTATTTTGTTTTTATCTCTCAAAATGGTTGAAATGGAGAAGATCATAAATTGAGATGATCTTAACTCCGTTTTCTATTAAAAACAAAAACACGATATGCATACATTTAAATTGATACAGTACATCGTTCATTCAACGTCCACATGTCATAGCTCAACTGACAAAATGCCGAAATTGTTAGGTCAAACGTTACGACCAGAGTTTGAACCCCGACACTTCCACTTGTGTGCTCGAATTTATAATGACTTTGTCATTTCGTCTATCTAAAAAAAGATAGTACATCATTTAACATCATGAGAAACGTAAATAATAAATCTGCAAACAAACTAATAACATTCAAGTTAATTGCATACAACGATAAAATACCTATAAATTAACCGAAGTGATCAGGATATCCATGTGTCTCCGGATCTGCAACGCTGACGCCAAAATCATTAGTTGAATAATTGATCTATCAATATGAACCAAATAAACACCGTAACAAAATAGAAAATCAAACAACACTGCACTTAGACGAAAAAACCTCGATAAAAGAAAACTTAAATGTACGTGAAAACCACTTATTTAACTCATTTGTCCACCGTTATTCGTTTTACTCTCCTTACTTTAACTTTTTAACAATCCAAACAAAGAATAAGTCACTATAGCAAGAAAACTTTTGGATAATGGATTAATGGTTAGTCTGATTGGTTCGATAATTGACTAGAGGGGTCAGGTTTAGGGATGTCAATGGGTATCCGTGGGTACGGGTAGTATGATATCTGTCCCCGTCCCGTTGGATAAATATGGTACCCGTACCCGTCCCCATATCCGTGCGGGTATCTCTGTACGGGTAATCCACGGGTATTTAGATACCAACGGATATCCGCAGGTACCCATGGATTTTTATTTTATTTTTTACAAAAAAAATTCAACTTTTAATTACCTGTAAAATTCAACTTTTAAAGATCCATACATAAGATATTCCATTCAAATTTCATAATCCATACCATAACCATATTCCAACAAAAATCGTGAAGTAAAATAAAAGATAAAAACATCCAAAATCCACATCCAAACTTTTATACACACACACACACATACATATGGATATTTTAGTAATTTATATGATTTATTAACGGGTACGGATACCCGCGGGCACGGGTATCATCATATCCGTGTCCATAAAGTAACGGGTAACTAAATACCCGTTTATTATATCCGCGGGTACCCGTTTAGCTACCCGCCCCGTGTCCATGACGGATTTTATCCGCGGATACCCGTGGGCACGGATTTTTTTGCCACCCCTAGTCAGGTTCTAACCAGATTTTACTTGGACATAATTAACCAGGAAGGTAACGTGACGGACACAAAATCACGAATAGCTATTTCTGTTAATTTGGCTTTTCCTTTTTTTTATATATAATTTGGCTCTTCCTCTCTACCCAATTTTGTGCTTTGTAATTCTACATACATTGATTTGCATAGTACGAATTTGATAAAATTGTGTAAAAAAAATAACATTAAAGGTGTGTTTGGATTAAGGATTTGGGAGGGGAAGAGAGGGTAGGATTTACTTTTCGTTTTTAAAATTCTGGACTATATAACATAATTTTCTAAAATAAGTTAAGTGTGATTGAAGTATTATATGATTATTTTATAGTGTCCGTAATTTAAAAATGAAAAGTAAACCCCCCCTCTCTTCCCCTCCCAAACCCTCCATCCAAACAAACCCCAAGAGTGTAAAGAAAGTTCCTTGAAATAGATAACCTTACTTTGACTTGATTTAAAGTTCAAATTTGCCCTCTATTTTTTTTAAATTGATTCTTTAAGTATATTAAAACATGAATAGACTTGGCTATTTTTTTCTCTTCATACTTTTTTTTTTAACAAACAAAAATGGGATATATTATAAACAAAGATGGGTTTCCCTGCACAAGACATGCAAAAGGAGAACCAACCACAAAGTATTTACAACAAAAAAGTGCCTGAAAGCTGAAAGCACCCACAAAAAGCGAAATTACACATGAGCTCCCATACAAAGAAGTCGATACTTCCACGAATGATGATAACTATAGCTAAAAGTTGTCTGTTTCGATTTCAGCCACAAGAAAGAATTCAGTTTTACTTTTTAAGCTAAAATAGAAGAATCCGAGACTGTGTTTTGGAATACACGGTTGTTCCTTTCCTTCCAAATAGCCCAAACAGAAGCAAACCAAATAATTTTCAAAAAGGAATGAGTGGCACTAGGTAAATCAGCCATATTAGTAAATTGAGTGAAATGATGTCGAATGTCACCTGAAAGAACCAAAGAAATACCCAACCAATGCAACACACGACCCCAAAGCGAACTGAAAGTGTCACATCCTAAAAACAAATGGGAAACGGATTCTGGTTCACCACAACCAAACACACAAGCCGCCTCTTGAACTTAAATGACACGCCTCTGCACCAAATTGTCTATAGTAGGAAGTCTATTACGAAGGAGTCGCCACACAAACAGAGAGACCTTAGAAGGAATATGTTCCTGCTAGACGTTGTCATCCTCCAACACCATTTACCCAACAAAGCAAGATTAAAAGCTCCCACCCGCCTAACCCCCAAACCACCATCCTCCTTAGGAGTACAAATCGACTCCCAATTTATCCAAGCAATTTTCCTAAAATCCTCACCCTCACCCCAATTATTTTTTAAAAAAATAGATTCAATAGAAGAAATTATACCTGCAGGGGCTTTGAAAAAAGAAAGAAAGTAAACCAGAATGGAGGACAGGATAGACTTCAGAAGAACCAAACGGCCAACGAAAGAAAGAACTTATTGTTCCACGACGACAGGCGCGAAACAATGTGATTGACAATAGGTTTCCAAAAGCAAAGTTTCTTAGAATGACCACCTATAGGCAAACCCAAATAAACAAACGACATCGACCCCCTACAATAGTTCATTACCATAGCAGCTTCCGTCAACCAAGAGTCATCAACATTTACACCGATCAACATACTTTTATGGAAATTTACCTTCAGACCTGAAACCTCCTCAAACAATAACAAAACTTCCCTCATAGTTTGAACATTCAACCAGCTTTTTTCACCAATAATAAGAGTATCATCTGCGAACTGAAGATGAGTTAAACGAACCTCACCTAGGTGCCCCACGCCGTACCTTTTGAACTTATTCGCATCGACCACAACATTCATTAACACGTTGAACCCTTAGGCAACCAATAAAAATAAAAAGGGGGACAAAGCATCTCCTTGCTGAAGACCCCTCTCTATCTGAAACTCTTCAGTCAGGCTACCATTGACTAAAACTGATGTCGTGGCTGACCCAACACACTAAAAAATCCACTTTCTCCAAAGTCTTGGAAAATTCATATTTCTCATCACTGAATCCAGGTACTTAAGAAAAACTGAATCATACGCCTTTTCGAAATCCACCTTGAACATAAGCATCTTTTTGTTCATTCTCCTTGCTTCATCAACCGTTTCGTTAGCTATCAAAATACCATCTAAAATCTGCTTCCCTTTACCAAAAGCTGATTGGGATTCAGACACCACATAACCCACCACCGAACTCAGACGGTTGGCTAAATCTTTAGCAAGCACCTTGTACAAACACCCAATCAGAGAAATGGGTCGAAAGTCGTTGAGTCGTTGCGGACTATTAACCTTTGGAATCAAAGCAATAAAAGTTGAATTTAATCCTTTTGTCAATCTCCCGTTTCGATGAAATTCCACCATAAATCTCAAGAAGTCATCTTGTAATAAATCCCAAAATTCTTTGATGAATCCGAAACTAATACCATCAGGCCCCGGACTCTTATAACTCTCACAGTCCCAAACTGCCTGCTTCACCTCCGTCATAGAAAAAGGTTTTGTCAAATTACCCGCCTGTGCAACTGTCAATTTTCAAAAGTGTAAGTTCTCCACCCCTAGACGAACAACCCCGTTATCTTTAAAATGAGAAGAATAATAATTAAAGACAACATCCCGGATGTTATGAACCCCTTCCACGCAAGTACCATCAACATGCACCATATTAATAACATTTTGACGCCGACGACTTGACATATAACAATGAATTTTTTTGGAATTCGCATCCCCTTCTTGTGACCAGTTCATTCTAGATTTTTGCCAATTGACGCTATTCTGAATGCGAGCCAATGAATGTAAATTAATTGATAAATCGTGAAGCTCCTTCACCTCGACCTTTGAAAGAACTGACACCTCTGCTTTTGAATCTAAAAGGGAGATTTTATTTTTTACCTCTGCCAACCTACAATCCAGATTCTGAAAATGTTGATTATGCCACTCCTTCAAACAAATCTTCAACCTTTTCAACTTCTGTTACAACACAAAACCGCCCAGCCATTGTAATCAAAGGAACTCCATTTTTCGCGAACAAAATCGGCATACCTCGGATATTCAGACCAACATTTGAGCATCCGAAGTGGTCGAGGACCCCAATTAGCTTCATCGACATATAACAATAACGGAACGTGATCAGATAGGCCCCGTTGATAAGCGACCTGAATACAATCAGGCCATTTTTCACACCACTTATTAGACAGCAAAAACCTATCCAACCTGCTCATCGACACGCCGTCACCTTTATACCAAGTAAATAAACGACCACAAATGGGCAAGTCAATAAGCGAGCTGTCATGAATGAATTTGTTGAACACATCCGCATCTAGTTGTCTGAAAACTCCCCCCTTCCTTTCCTTTCCTCAACATTGCGAACTGAATTGAAGTCCCCACACACACACAAGCACAAATTCATATTATCTAGTACTAAAGAACTCATCCGCTCCCATAACACCTTCTTAGCATCCAAATCACAAGGCGCGTAAACATTAACAATAACAAATTCTTCCGAAGTACTGATAACTTTACCTTTGATAACCAATACATGACCAAAACTCATAGATGACGAAACATCAACACGTGACACATCCCACACCGTGATCGGACCACCAGAAGCACCGGCGGACGGTTGAAACAAATAGCCGCACAAAGCATCTCCCCAAACCATTTTAATCAACCCATTAGACACCACTGACAACTTGGACTCCTGAATACAAAGAACCATTGAAATTTTCTCTTGAACTAACCGCCGCATCTCCACCCTCTTCTCGCCACCACCTAACCCCCTCACATTATAAGACATAACCTTCATTAGAACCACCCACCCGCCACATACCCACCGAACCTACCTCCCTCACCTCTCACCACCCTCACCCGCTGCTCCACCATCCTCACCACCCATCAACGGACCTCCGCCTATCGCTCTCCACTCTCTCCTTCCCTCCCTCGTTAACAAGTTAAAACTATTACTAGTGTTGCAATGATACTTCACACCCACCCCTTCCTAAATCTCTAACATCTGCCGCAACCTCCTCTGTTTTACCATGTAGCACCAACCAGTTTTCCCAATCGTTGTTGACAGATGAAAAAATAGAAATTAAAAAGTAGGTTTAATTGATCTTCCGGTTCTTTAACTTATTAATTCACAAACATTTTAGGTGGTCAACTTTATAACTTATCGTTTTTTTTAATTTTAACCCATTGATTTTTATTTTTTGTTATAAAAAAAGATTGTTGTATCATGCAAGTCTATTCTATTTTATTATGAACCACCAACAACTATTTTTTTTCCTTTCTTAATCTTCTTCCTTCCTCTTCTTCATCATCTTCATACACATTTTTTTCCATTTTGAAAAAACCCAGAGTTCAATAGAAAAACTCGTTATAATAACAAGTATTCTAACTGTATATGTTAATAAATTAAAGATACATTTTTTCTTGAAAGTTGCGTTTAAAAGAACAATTTTATATTTCAATTAATTAAATACGCAATTTCAAAAATAAATTTTTCTTTTTAATTTTTTTTCTATGAAAATTTTTTATATTTAATTCTTTAACATGTATTTTTATGACATTTGTTATCAAGAAAAAGAAACTCGTAGAGTAAATTTGTCGACAAAATACAGTTCCAATCTCTTATATAAAACAAAATTTTGTAGTTTTCTTAATCCAACCCTTTTGCAGTTTTGCCTGTGACTTGAGTCATGTAAAGTGACTAACGTTTAAAATGATAAAATCAAGAATTATTTAATTTTAATAAATTCACAATTTGTTTTAATAACCTATAATATATATTTTTTGAGAGGTACCTATAATATTTATGTTGATTTATTAAGTAATAAGTAATACTGTCCACTTTCTGTTTCAAAGTAAATGACCCTTTTGTAGGAGTTAGATCCATTTTAACTAGTTTTATACTTTTTCTTTACATAAATTTGAAGTTTGTTCTCATAATTTCGGATACTTTGTTTCTTTCTTTCTTGATTTTATTTTATTTTAGGCTTGCTTCTTTCTTGGTAGATTTATGACAACATTGTGTGTAATGTGTAACAAACATAAATAATTCACAATCATTGCAGTGGGACCCACTGTAATCCATTATGTGGTGCAACGTACAGGATTATACTATACTGGGAAGCATTTTAAAATTACATATTTTGTAACTCATTTATAAATTATATGTGTGTTGGGCCCGTCACAAAGGTCTTCTGTCAGAGTATGGCCACCCCCTACTCTTAAATAAATTCAAAATTTATTGATTTAGAAAAGGTATTTTCTTTGCAAATAAAATAATTAAAGTAAATGCTGATTTATGCATTCATGGACACATGTTAAAGAACTCATTATAAAAATATGTATTAAAAAGTTTTGCATTCATTTTTTTAAAAGTTAAAATATTATATTTTCTAATGTAAAATTGCTCTTTTTAAGTTCATTAACATGTGTCATAAGACCCAAGTTAACATGGTCCAAATAATAATACTCCTTTTAATTAACGAATCTCGTTAACAAATGTCTCACAAGTATTGGTTAAAAATAACTAATAAGTTTTTAATAAAAAGTGGTGTAATCATTAATTATATTTATTAGAGACACTTTAATCTGTACCAAAAAAAAGAAAAAAGACACTTTAATCAACAAAATTTGATGTATCTGGTTTAAAATTAAGTGTAGATACATCAATTTTTTGATGTAAATATCTTTTATAAATAAGATCGGAAACGTGAGAAGAGAATTGGGTTGAAGTCTCTCTTGTGAGCCGTCACCAAAACCCTAGTTTATTCTCCTTTATCCACCCAAAAGGGGTGATTTATGGTTACTTTTTTACCCAAAATCACCCATCTAACTCGTTTTTCTATTTTTTTTATTGAAATAAGTTATTTTCACATCTATTTCATATTTACTTCATGATTTCGTCGTCTTAGTGCGACGTCGTTTTGTTTGTCGTCTTTGTGCGACGTTGTTTGTCTTTCTTGTTTCATTTAGGTGTTTCTTCGATTCAGATTGTTAGATCAGTTTCGATCTAATGCAGATTAAATCAATGACTTTAGAGTCGTCAACGTTGCAGATCCAGAGACATAAGTATTCCGGAGACTTAAATATAGTCATATGTGTAGGCTTTAGTACTTTGTCATTTTATGTTATTAACATGGATGTTGTGAGTTTGTTCAAAGGTTCATTCTTTTTGTTTTTAGTGAATTTTTATTATATTGATGTACTCAATCAATTTGAATGAATGAAAATGTTTTATTTTTGTAAACAGAAAAATCGGAAGAATTACCAAACAATATTTTTTTTTTCTTTCAAGGAGCTTACCAAGCCACCCGAAAACCATATTAATGTGCTTATGAACTCATCCCCATGGTAAGCACTTGTGGGGTTTTGAAATTTGGGCCTTGGAATAAATCTCCTTTGTTACTTTATTTTGATAAATATTAACATGATGATTGTAGTTTTGACAAATTTATTTATTTATTTTTTACTTTTTAATTTTTTTTATAGATTTTTTTTTCAAGGATTGTAGAATTATTTATCTATTTATTTTATATGTGCGGGTATATAAAAAATATTCACAATCATTATGAAGTGTGCACCCCTTTTGCACCTTTTGGAGTGTGGCACAAATTTTTAGGAATGTACCTCATAGAAGGAGAGAGAAAGAGTGGGAGTCTCTGAAAAAATTGAAAACAAAGTGTGGAGGCTTTATCCAATAGTGATTGGACATGTCTTCTTTGTTATGAAGAGTCAGCCAGAACTCTAACAAAGGGTGAGTATTTATATGTAGAAATTGCTAGCAATTGCTTTTGAAAAAAAGAGTAATTTTTGCGTGTTAAGTTATGGGTAATGTTAGCTTTCGGGACATTAGTTAAGAAAGTAAATGTAGTAAATATTGCATTGAAATTTATGTTGTCAACTTCTTAAAAACATAACAAGTGTTATTTCATTATAAATTTCCTTTTTTATGTTCCTTAATCAGTGTTTTGAGGACACCGGTTAAGCTCCGAGAACACTGGTTAATATGACTCTTAAGTTATATAATTATTAGTTTGAAGCAATATGATAATAAAATAAGTGCAACGGAAATGAGAGTGTTGTGTTGCATGTATGGTAAGATTAAGTGATATAGAATTGAAAATGATAACATTAAAGAGAGAGTCGGAGGATACCTATAATAAAAAAGATGATGGAAAATAGAGGGAGGGAGAGGGAGATATGATTCATGCAGCCGACTTGTAAGGGAATGTGAAAATGAAAGCAAAATAATAATTTTATGACATTATTCTTATAAAGTGTTGATTAGTTCATTGTTATTACTATAAATGTAAAATAGAAGACGGTAATTTAAGAATGATACATACAATATTAGTTAGAAGATACAATTAAAAGATTTAATTAAATAAATAGTCTTTATAAATATCTAAAATTTTTGTTTTCAGTCTCTAAATAAAATCACATTTTTTAATCATGTAACGCTTTTCTTTAGCATTTTAAGAGATGAAAAATGTTGACGCAAATATTAACATAAATTAAAAAATGTCATTTTTTGTAGGCTTAAAATCAAATTTTAGGATATTTATAGGAATTATTTACTTAATTAACTTATTAAAAAGAGTAATTAATAACGAACAATGGGTTCGTCCAAGCTGTAAGGGATTTTGACCTCTCAAGCATGTGGTTAGGGATTCGATTTTTGGGTTATGTGTATGAAAAAATCTTGTTAGGATAGAAGAACTCACCTTATATATCCACTAGTTTCTCGACAAAGATTAGTCACTGCAAAGAAGCGGTGGAAACTTTGTACCAATGTCATCATAACCCAAAAGAAATTTTTTTTATCTAATATCTTTTTTACTAAGATAATTAATATTTTACTAAAAGCTAATATAAACCTAATTAATTTTAGAACATTTATCAATAAATATTTTGTGTATTAAAAAACATTATTACTTATCATACAAATGCTTACATACTTATTATTTATTTTTTTACAATAAAACGTGCTTCATTTAAATGTGAAAATAACGAGTGTACAATCAAATTGACTATGATTTAAGACATTCTCTATATTTTGAAAACCAAATACATGTTATCATCATGCATGCATAATTTCAGAAATAAAAAATACATCAACAAACCAGGGTCTTGATCCTAACAAAAAAACTAAATTCTTCCACATATGATAAACAGTCAAGAATAATGAAATATCCACATTCTCTATAAAGTAGATCGTAAGAGAGGATAAGACGAGTTTCAGAAGAACCAGACGACTACTCAAACAAAGTTTCTTGCTTTCTGAGCCTGATAGTCTTGTTTTAATAAGGACGGTCAAGGGATACCAAAAATATAACCCTACAAGATTCACCACCAATAGGAAGCTCGATGTACACAAAAGAAATTCAACTAGTTTTACAATTCATCACCAGAGATGCCTCTGTCAGCCAAGAGTCCAAAACATTCACCTTCATTAACATACTCTTACAGAAGTTCACCTTCATTCCCGAATTCACCTTCAACCCTGAAATTAACTCAAACAAAAAAATAAAAACTTTTAGAGGTCTAACGTTAGCCCAACTTTTCTCACCCAAAATTAAAGTATCACCCGCAAATTACAAGTGAGAAATATGAATAAGATAAGTCTGACCAACATTATATCATGTAAATTACCTCACCTTTATTGTAGCTTTCCTCATAACATTCAAACCCTTAGTAACAATCAAAAAGAGGAAATGAGAGATACGTCTTCCTTGCCACAACCCCCTATAGAAAGTGAATTCATCAATTGGGCCGCCATTCACTAGAACCGAAGTCGCTATAGTATCAACACACTCCATAATCCAATTACCCCACAAGGTTAAAAAATTTATCTTACCCATTACCACATCTAGATACTTCAAATCAACATAATTGTACGTCTTCTTGAAGTCAACTTTAAATTTACGCGCCTCATCAACCACCTCACTTGCTATAAGGATCTCATCACAGGTCTGTCTCCATTTAATAAAAGTAAACTGAGCGTAAGAAACTATACTCCCAATGACCTTCCTTAGTCTATTAGCTAACAACATTGCCATCACTATACAAACACCCAACCAGAGAAATGAGCCTAAAATCCATCGATTTATCTGGACTTTCAACCTATGAAATAAGAGCTATAAAAGTACAATTTATACCTCTCACAAGTTTTCTATTTCAACAAAACTTTGATAGGAAACAATCATATCAACTTTAAGTCGAACCAGAAGTCCTTGATAAACCCAAAATTTATATCGTCTGGGCCAAGACTTTTGAAGATGTCACAGTTCCACATTGCTTGTTTAACCTCATAATGAACGATTTGATCAATTCCCCTATTCCAAAAACACTTAGCGACTTGAAGTTAATATCCACCCTAGGGAGATCCATGTTGCATGCCTTAAAATGATAAGCAAAATGATCAAACACCGCTAATCGAATATTTTCCACCCCTCCACCTAAGCACCATTGATATTAATCAAAATAATAGAGTTGACCCGTCTGTAGCCAATCAAGTCTAAATTTCTGCCACTGCATATACTGGTGTGTCTACACACACACACACTATTACTTCTATTGGAAAAAAAATCTGATTGGGAGAACACACCTTACGTGTCCCATAGGTTCCCCGACGGAGATTAATCACCGTTAACGGTGGTGAAAACTTTGTACCAATATCAAGACAAAAAAAAAACATGAATAGTTTGATATCTCTTACTATTTAGGAAAAAAAAATACCATTGGTCATTACTTAATTATTATTGAAAAACATAATTGAAATATGTGTCAATGTCATGGATAAGAAAATTAATTTGTTTTCTTCGTGAGTTAAATTCAGTTGATATGTAGGGGCTGAAGTTCGAACACCGGACACCTCACTTATTCATCTTAAGAGGTGAAATTTTAGCCACTAGACTAATTTATTCAAAAAAATTGTTTTTTTTAATAAGACAAAAAATTGATTTGTAAATACACAACGAATTTTTAATTGCCCAACAGCTTGCTTTTAAATTTGGTTTACGTGTTAATGTGGCAATGAGTTTCGAACATGATATAATGTAGAAGACTCTTTCTCTTATATTAGAAAAAAATAGAAGACTCTCTCTAGGTGAAATCCGGGGTGTTCATATCAAGGGTTATCTTTGGATTTCTTCAATAGTTCCTCGTCCTCCTAATAATGATTTCTCTAAAGTATAAAGCAAAAGAAAAGGAAAGAACTAACTTCAAATTCTAAGAGTAAATTGTTGATTCTTAGAATTTGGTTTATATCTACCTCAATTCCATATTTTTTTTCTTCTTTCGTTTTTTCAATTCCATAAAATTATAACTAGTAAAATATAAACATATGTCACTTATAACAATCTCATCAGCGAAATGGTAGACACAATCTCTTTTTAACACTTTCTCTAACATCAATTTTTTTATTGGACGAAACTCATATCGATCTCATTACTTTATGTGAGATTTATTTTCAATATGTAGTGCCGACATTGATTTCATCAAATAAAAGAATGAATGCTGGAAATGGTGCTAGAAAGAGAGCGGCAATGTCACTCCTCTTTCCATTATAAGTATATGTATATCTAGGGCATAAGATGTGTTGTTCAAGGTTCATCATCCAAAACCAAATTTTCGAGTTATCGTGCCACTTGCTAGTTGCCCAAACTAAACTACAAGACACGTTCCCATTATTAGGACTTGTATAACAAGAGAATTCGTCTAATTCTTTTACATCAATTTAGCATGTTATTTTAAAAATGAATTCTTCTTCATTTATTGCGTCAAGCAAACACATTAATATTATTTATATACAAACCACGCAGTACGATCTAATCTTATCTTATAAAATAAAATTGAGTTGATTGATATGTCAATAGGTTGCTTGCATCAAGATAGCACAGCTTAATTGTTGGTCACGTACTCGTTTATGTATATATTGTTACGATCTTTTTAAGATCCAGGTTCCAAACTTGATGACCACTCATCTTGGTATTTTGTTCATATATTAATATTAGTGACAAAATGTTGTTATCCTGTGAGGATTATTTTTGGGCTATAATATAGTTCTTAGTACGAATTTATTATAAATTAATGATAAAAAATAGTGTAATTTTCATCACTTATGTAAGGAAATCAACACATCTTGTTGACTTTTCCAAAATTTTGTTTTGGTACAAACTTTTCCATGAACTAGGATAAACCACTAATTTATAATACGGAAATTCTACAATGCACCAAGTTTATAGGAGTGCTTAAACCACAAAGTAATAAGTGTATGTTTGTTTCAACAGCGACATAAAGTGATTTAATTTAATAAATTGATTTTGTAAACTTTATTTTTTTGATAAATTGATTTTGTAAACTTTATTTTAATTAAGAGTGAGTTAGATGTGAAGTGATTTATATTTGAATACATTCATGTAATAGTGAGTTGAACAATAAATTTCAATGAAAAAATCATGTTGAGTCAAAAGCTAATTTTTTTAGCTTTCATGTTAAAATAAATTGTAGAGTCAAAATCAATTCTATTTGAAGAACTTATCAAAATTAATAAACATTTAGAATCAATTTTACTCATTCAAAATCCAAACATAACATGCACAATCTACGTCGAATTACATGTAGAGCACACAAAGTGAGTTTTTCTCTCACAATCGAATTTTCTCCATAAGAAAAAGTCAGAGATCAAACTCCAGATCACTTTTAAGTTCCTTATTACTTGGAACAATTCATTGTTGATTAGTTTAAATTCTTTATTTGTATGATTTTTTTTATTCCTATCTTCATTTTTTTTTGAACAAGTCAAGATGAAATTAGATTAAGGAAAATGTTAATGAGTGCCCACGGGACATTCTTTGAACACCTAAAGTGGTAAAGTTTTATGAAAGTTTGTGTATTCATTGCATTGAAAATTGAAGTCTTTAATTTTTTTAAAGAATAATTTCTTCATTAGAAATGCTTAAAGAGTGCCCTGAGACACTCGTTAACAAGACCCTTAGATTAAACAACAAAGCAAACGATATTCTCGACACAAGGTGTACTAAAGAGAAGCTTCAAGTAATCAAGTTCGATGCAAAAAGTCACAAAAAACACATAAAAAAACACTATTAACCCACACCCAAACAATCAAGGGGCACCACCACCAGAGAAGCATTAGCAATCTTTGTTTTCAGCCACCATAATGACATATACTTAACTTTATCAAGCAATTCAATGATAGATTAAGTGCATGAAAGATCGTCGAACTTTATATAATGCACAAAATGATCCAAAGTAGAACTAGGGTTAACTAAATAGAACTCCAATCCAGAACCCAAAGAGCGCCAAAAAAATTTACAATTTAAGTAAATTGTCTTATAATTTTACTATATTTATTTACGTTAATTACTTTTAGGTAAATTGTGTCGTATTAGCCGCTCTTTGGTCGAGGAAGTATCAATCTATACTTTTATTTTAAGAGGAGTATCAATCCATACTTGGTCACCAAGTTTTTATATTCTAAAAAATTGGCAAAAAACAAAAAAAATTATATTCTAAAAGGGAAAGTAGAAATACAAAGCTATCATCTGGTTCTTAAATCTTGTCAAATATTTAAAATAAGTTCAATAATCAACGTTTGGTGACCCTACACGAGCAAAATGTTATAATCAATGTCTAGTAAGTACTTCCCTATAAAAAGTTTAAATACTACTATATTACTGCTATATATTATTCCAGGAATAATATTATTAGTCATTGATTATGATTAAGGAGTATTATACATTTTCATAAAAAATAATAATAGTATTATTAGACATTGGTTGTGGTGGTGAATAATTTATGATAGGTCCACTCTTGTGGTGTTAAGACCACAAGATGCAAATCCATTTTACTAATGAATGTTACTAGGTAGCCATAACTGGTTCATTGAGTCATATGTGACAAAATTGATGACAAATTGGAGAAAGAGACTTTTTCCTTGAATTGAATATTCAATATACAATACAAGGACGATCAAATTAATGTTATTCCACCCCACCTCAAACGTAAATCAATGGCAACATCTTATATTATTATTAATAATTTATTAGTATGAGTAATATTATTTTAATTTCTCTATCTTTTGTATATATTGTTCTTCCATCATATGTGAAGCCAAAATACCATTCGAAATGGGAAAAAAAATAAAAAATAAAAACAGTTTTATGCGGAAAACCACCATTGACAAAAACACCAAACCAATGAGATGCAATTTTGGTAAAATGTTGCTTTCTAAATTGTATGCAATAAATTAGATAAAATTAAAGAAAGTAAAATGTTGTTTTCATTTAAATAAATTATTATTGATTATTACTAATTAGACGAAATTGGACACTGAATTTTCACATATTACTTAGGTGACTTAATGTTACCCCTATGAGGAAATTCAATGCTATAAGTTTATCTTTCTACCATTGGGTCATCAGCTATATATTGTTAGTGTGGGGAAACAATACAATCAACATCAATAAAAAAAAGGCATAAAATTCATTAATTTAATGAATATAGGACAGCTTGCATCACTTATTTAGGAAAATATTCAATATCACAGGAATCAGAAACTTGCAGAAATTTTTTGTAAGAGAAATTAAATTAGCCTTAGGATTAGGATCATGCATGCAAGAGGTTCTGCTTCTGCATATAATGCTTGCCTTCAATGTTCTGCTCCTACAGCTAATGGAATCCTAGAAACCAGTGGTATCATATGATCCTCTTTATAGATATTTTTTTTTCTTTAGCACTTCAATTGTATTAATTTTTCCCTAGAAAAATGTATTAATTATTTCAATATTAACATATTCCCTTAATCATTTTTTTTTTCTGCAGAATGATAAATAATACTCTCACTATCTCATAATAAATGTCAAATTTAAAAAAAAAAAATCCAAAAAAGTGTCACTTTCAATTTTAAATTTAGTTTTTTTTTTCTTTTTAATTGTCCCATCTAATTAATATCATGTCCATCTATCTCAAATTATTATTTTCTACTTTGTGGTTAAGATAATGAAAATACATCAGGTAATAAAATAATTTAGCAAAATCAAATTTTTTATTCATTTATTTTTCGTATATTTTAATCTTTGTAAAATCGTCAAATATAATAGTTTTTTTTTATGGAAAATATAATAATTATGGTGTGACAGGAGAGAGGGGGTATAATGAAAACACGAATTACTTATCTATCTTTTTAAGAGTAAACTTTGATTTTTTGAGAGGTTTTAAGAGTAAACTTGTTCAGTAAACAAAAGAGTAAATTTGTAAAACAATATAAGTTTTTAACCTATTTAATGTCACACGAATTTGCTTAATTATTTATCGTGATTTAATCTGTTAAACGGATTTACATCTCATCCATTTATATACTCAACAATCTAGGAACTTGAGCAATGTGTGACTAAAAACAAACTACAAACAAATTTAAAACCAATTTCAACACCCATTCTCACCACTAACGTGAGTTTAGGTTCAATTCTCACATTGCAATCTTTAACCCGACTCTAGTACCACGTTAAATGAGTTTAGATCTCATCGCAAAAGCTATTTTAAAGGAATGAGAAAACTCAAACATATTTATATACTCAACAAACCAAAAACCTGAGTAATGTGAGACTAGAAATAAACTACAAACAATTTCAAAACCATCTTAACATAATCAACAATGTTTTATATATTTTATAGACAAATGTAGTAATAAAAAGGTCTTAGAAAATAAAGGGTTTTAACCTTTTTAATTGATTCCTTTACATATATTTTGTACAAAAGCCTCTGTCTGTGTGCTATAGTGCTAGTGCTAGTGCTACTGCTTCCCTTGTAATTGTCTCACTGCTTTTAAACATGTTTGCCATAATGAAATAAGCATTATCTTGATGTTATCATTTTCATAGTTAGGGACCATTTTTCCTTTTTTGAATTCCATTAAGAATCTATTTTCTGCTACTGAGAATATGCCAAAGAAGGAGTCATGTCAGATTGACACTGCAGACTAGAATTACTCTCCAGCTCTTATTATGTTATGTTGTTAATTGCCTTTTCAGGCACACTGGCAGTGGCCACTGCTACTGGGATTTCATTGTTTACAAAGGTTAAGTGTAATTTTAATTAAACCATGTATTATTATTATTATTATTTATTAATATTAATAATCCTCTATTGGTTAAGCTTCTAATTTGTCACAGTTAGACTTATCTTATAATGAATATATTCTTTATTTTATTTTTTCTATTAACATTACGCAACTCTTGAATGATAAAAAAACAAATGATGAGTGAATTAGCCGAGGAAAAAAATTTGAGTTCAATTTTTGAAGTTGTTCATTTCAAGAGAAAGTTCAACTCCGCATATAAAAGAAAACGAATATTTCGTTGTCGATTTGAAAACCAGTTTAATAGCGAGCCTAAATAACTTAAATTGATGGTATCTTAGAACACATATAGGAGGTCAAATACGAAGTCGATCACAATTTTATCTCCAAAATTGTACTGCTTTGTTAGTCTAATCTCTAAAATTAATTTTTTCTAGTAAAATTAGTCTCTTTAGATTCTCAAATTAATTAACCTACATAATTGACTCTTAAGAGTCAATGATAGAAGCCATTTTTAAATTTAGGTCTTCAATATTCTATAATTTTAAAGACTAATTTAGCAATTTTTCCTCTTAAAGACTAATTTGGTAATTTAGTCTATAAAAGTAACAATAAAGAAGAAAAAATGTATGTACCAAAAAAAGAAGAAAAAAATGTCAAGTGGAAAATCTATGTGCTCTAAACTCTTAAAGGAAAGCTTAGGATAGGAAAATTGACTATGGTGTATGACCTAAAAACCGATTAATTGACTAATAGTACATAAAATTATATCTTTTGAGATGAACTATGGTTGATGATCTGCTTCTTTTATATTCTTAAAAAGGTATTGGTTAAGTTATCTCTATCAGATAGCGCTATGTCATTTGAGTTGGTTGAACCAATTATTCAACATTAAACTGACACATTGAAGTAAAGTTCTAGATAGGTTGAATTTCCTTAGAAAGACCACTAATTAATTGGTAGACAACAAATTTCAAACTTGACAATCAACATTATTACTTTATTCATTTATTTACTTGATTGAAAATGATATAACAAAATATGTGTGGGTAAATCTCCTCCACACTTTCATATAGTAAAATAAATTAATTATTTTGGGAGTATATGTGGAGCATGTAATCTAAATTAATTATTTATCCTTCCATATATGTATGGGTAAATCTCCTCCACATTTTCATATAGTAAAATAACAAAATTAAGCCACACAATCGTTTTATTTGCTAGCACTATTTAATTATTTTTTTGAAGGGTAGAACTATTTAATTATTAGTATAAAATATTAGAATAGTGGGTTGTAGAACAGAGAAGCTTAATTATAATAACACTATTTGCATAAGTGTTAGACAAAAGTTTAATTATTGTAATATGATTTTTATATTAACATGTAATTATATTTTAGTTTAGCTTTAGTCATTGTTTTAAAAATCAAACCAAAATTAAATCGGCAAGAACTCGGGGTCATAGTCCAATTGGTTCAACCAGCCAGCCACAATTCAATTGTGAAAAAGCGAAGAAACATGTAAAAAGTAAAAAAATAATTTTAAAAAAGCAAAAAATACAAATCGGCTTACCCGCCACAATTCAATTGCGATTCAATCAATTTAAACCGAGTCAAACTCAATTTTTTCCTTTCAAACTAGACCGATGATCATACCCATTTCTAAAACTTTAGTTTTAATTTTAACCAAGATCGGAACAAGGGCCAAACAACTCAAACAAAAGTTTTATGCCTCAAAATTTTGGGTCAAAATAAGGCATAATAAAATTAATTTGGTTATAAAACTTTAGTTTTAATTTTAACCAAGATCGGAACAAGGGCCAAACAACTCAAACAAAAGTTTTATGCCTCAAAATTTTGGGTCAAAATAAGGCATAATAAAATTAATTTGGTTATAAATATAAGAGTTTGTCTGACATGACAAATAAATTATAGACATCTTAACAACTTAATTGGTTAGTGAAAATGCCTCAAATACTCTTGAAGTTCAAATCTTGATCTCTACAAAATTGATTTTTTTTATAAATATTTTGGTAAGAAGAAATATATTTTAAAAGCTTCATTAAATTTTTGTTTTAAGCCTCTTAATCTGACGGTCCTATTTTAACTTCAACTTTTTATTCTTTAAAAAAAAACTTCAACTTTTTATTAAAAGATGATTATCATTTTTGGAATACCCCTACCATTCCATTTAAAAATCTAAAAACAGATATAGATCGATGACAACAAAGGACTTCACATCCCCCTTTATAATAGGTAAAACTCATTATCATGAATTATTAGCAACACAAATATAGCGATATGCATGAAATAACATTGAAAATATGTAACAACTAATATGTCACAAGACAAGGAGGGTCAAGGAAAGTGCCCTTTGCAAAAACAGCAATCAACATTACATGCTTGGAAAAGCACAAGTTATACTAGTATAACTAGAGGGCCCATAATACAACCTAGTTGATTAGGGTGCATTATATTTCATAATTAACAACATAGCAAGATTGTATGAATGACATTGTATTTGGCAATATAAAGATTAAGAAATTAACAAATAATAACTGGCCCATTAATTGCAAAAAAGATCATCCATTTTTTTCCATCATTATTTTTCCAAATTAGTAGCTGTCAGGACGGTTCTCCTAAGAAAATGATGGAAAGCAACTAGAAATTTCCATTATGTACATCTTTAACACCTTCTAGACCATTAGATAGGTATTAATGTATACTCAAAATGATTGACCAATTTGAAAAAAAATCACAATGCTACTGTAATTTTGTTGAAATTTAAAAGTGTATTTTTTTTTGAAATTATAATTGTACATCCTGATTATGCCTATTCAACCATCAATACAATGATATATTTAGGTTTTGTTTGAAAGTTTGGAGAGGAGGGGAAGAGAAGACTTTCGAGGGTTCAAAATATAAGGAAAAATGATTAAAAAATTCACATTTTTTGAAAGACTAATTTTTTTATATAGTGATAAATTAATGCTTATCATTAATATATTTTGAATTTTAAGAATGTTATAACTAAATAGATTAAATGTGAAGAATTTATGTAAACCATCCATAACCCTCATTCAATACAATTTTTCAGTTCTTCCAAAAGAGGAGGATTTTGTATTAGGAAGAAAAATGAACCCCAAAGTTTTTCCCTTTCAATATTATTTATTTCTTCTACTTGCTCCTTCTATATTTCTTAAACTTCTCCTCTCTAAACTCGCAAACAAAACCTTAAAGTATATTTGAATTCATGCGGATGGTGATTATGAGTTTGACAAAAATCATTGTATATCCCTACCATACTTTTGAGTATAATTCACAGGTTCAACAAATTCACACTTGTAATTTTGTTAAACACACCGTAATTTAAAAAACTTAGGACCCACCTCACCATTTGAAATTTGGAGGAATAACTATGATGAATTGCAACTTAATGGCCATATAAGCAGAAACCTAAGGAGCCAGAGTGCTAATATAATGTGGTCCTTTGAACTCATAGAACTCTACTTTACACCCTTACCCTACATGCCTAGTTGGCTATCTATTTTGTCACTTGTGAGTAACTATAGACAATGGTGTCCAAAACAATATATCAATGTCTGCTTTAACCTCAATCATTTACCAGAGAATATTTCAGAATGCATAGTCCAAAACAATTTAAATAAAATAATACCTATACATATCAAATTACCAACCTTTTAATCAGAGGTACTATAATAAAATTAGTAAAGAAACCTTATTAAACAAAGCTTACCATATAAAAATACAAATGGTAGCAACTAGGTAGTAAAATAATTAAAGGAAATTGTGCTAAAGTTTATCCTATAAAATCGATCATACCTTAAAACATACCAAATCCCTTTATATAAATAATTTATTGTACGTTTCAATTTCTAAGTAGGTCCTCTATGATCAAGTTCCTGAGCAAAAAACTTAAATTATCTAGTTGGGGATTCCTTGAATTTTTTGAACCACAAGTTTGTTGGTTTGGCTTTGTAACCATAAGTTAGTTGTAAATGCCAATTTTCCTCTTCTTGTAACCAACTTAAACCAAACCACTCACTAGAGCTAACACAATTGTATTTATTTTTAGAAAAATGCTAAAGAATATTCTAAGAACATTGGTTAAGGGTATAAAAATAAAAATAATATATTAAAAAGTGGTGAAAAATATTGAATTTAACTTTTAAAAATTTAAAAATTATAGTTTCTAATGCAAAACTACTACTTTTAGTTTATTTAACAAGTGCCGACCTTGATTTTAATTACTCATTATAGCTTATTAGTAGATTTTTTTTAGGGGGACCAGTAGTAAGTAGATTGTTTACTTGTATTATAATTTTAAACATGAAATTTTATTTTTGCATTCTTCTTGATTGGTGAAGTTTTTCATGACTTGGTTGTCCAAACTTTTGACAAATAATGAAAACATCCGGGACACACACATATTAAAAAAAAAAAAGATGTATTAAAATTACAACTGGTTACTTTCACCTTATAGATAACTTCTTTTTTTTTTTTATATATATTTATATGACATATTTGAATTCCTTTTTATTTTGATTGAACATACCAAATTAAATGATTTTGAAGATGGGTAGTTCTCAAAAAAGCATACTCATAGACAAGCAGGTCCACATCCATATGATTCAACTTCAATTGGAAAAATTATGATATCTTGTTCAATTATAATCAAACAGTTGAAGCAACATAAGGTCCCCCATGATCCCACTTCATTATTAGGCTGGTAGGATTATCCATAAAAAAATAACTAGTCTGGTAGGATTAATGTCCTCGGTTCAATCATCTAGTTTTGAATTTTCTTAATTTAAAGAAGAGGATGAGAGATTGGGGGTTGAATATATTTTCTTAAGTTGGGCCCAAAATGTTTTTTTAGGCCAAAAGTGAATTTTTGAGACCATTTTAAGTGGTTGAGTGATAAACAAAAGTTAAAATATTTTGCAAAAAAAAAATAATACTTAAATGTATTAACTATTTATATATGTTAAACTAAAACATTTAAGTTAATTTTCTTTTGAAAATGAAAACATAAGGGTAAGAACAAGTATGTAGCTCTGTAAATGAAACAAGTATGTTGTTATGAATAGTATTAGTTGATCTTTATGTAATCATTGGTATAGTTCCTAAAGAATTATAAGCTTTATAAATTTGAATAATTCATGTATCCCATATAGATGTATAGTTCCTCCCCTCAAAAGAAAAAAAGAAGATGTATAGTTCCTAAAGAATTTCGAAAGAATTTAATAGTCACGTATCTCTGGAGGAGTTTACAAATAACTGATTTATAGCTATATTATATAGTTCTATGAATTTTGGAAGAATTCTCATCCATCCTTAAATGGGTGTCACAAAGTTATATTACAAAGATTTATTGTAGCATTCTTCAAGAACTTTAAAAAAAAAAATCAAGATATCGCCCAATATCACAATGTTATTGGTTTTAGAGCATGTTTTCAAAGTTTTATTTAATCTGTAAAATCCATTGCTTAGAACATGTTTTCAAACCAATTTGGTTTTATCATAAGTGAATTCACAAGTATTAGTTCGCAAGTTTGTTTGGTTGTTTTCAGTTTTTTCTTGTCTTACAAAGTAACAAGACAAAACAAAAAGGAAAAGAAAAGTAAAAATTAAGTTTTAAGCTTATCTCCCAGGATGAAATACTCCATGCCAAATTGGGGACAATTCTAATGAGGAGCAGAGTATTTTGAATGTGATCCCTCCTTAACCATGAAATATGCACACATATTTTATTCTCTAAGAACATTTTATAGAAGCTATCATGTTGCAATGTGTCGACATGCATTAATAGAAAAAGCATGCGAATACAAATCCAAAGAAAATGCTAGAGTTTTACTAGAACTATAAGGCGCCAGAGCCAATTCATGTTAAAAAAAAAGAGGTTAAAATTAACATTCTAATTACTATTTTGTTGAAGAAGCCAATAGTACCATTTTCATTATCATTTGCGAGAGTTGTATGAGCTAGGTAAGTGACCCGACGTTCAACCGAGGACACGATCTAATGGATGAGGAAGGTCAAGTGATGATGAAGACGTGTAATACAAATGAAGTTTCCTGATGTGTATGATAAAGATGAATCAGACGGTAACCCCCTAAACAATAGCGAGTGGGAGTTACGACTCGATAGGTTGGGGGGTAGGAAGCAAAGGGGACATTTTGAGCGGTTTTTGATGGGTCTCTGAGCAATCCAAAGGATCTAAATAGCAATTTCCTTTCAAAATATATCTTGGGCCTTAAGTCACTAATCCAAAACTAAGACCCAAACAAATCTCAAATCAAAATCCGAAATTTCTCAAAAATCAAATTCAAATCCCTAAATTCCTAAAACGAAAAATGCAGAAGAGAGATCAAGGCAAAGCCGGTGGCGCCACCGGCGGAGGGTCAGCAACTCCGGCAAAGAGAGGTCGACCTTTTGGCAGCGGTAACAACAGTGCAGCTGCCGCAGCAGCCGCCGCTGATACAACTGCTCCGTCGACTCTTCTCGGTCCTTCTCTTCACGTTCATAGTGCCTTTGCCGGTTAGTTCACAGCTTCACCTCGTTTTAGGTTTTCGAAATTTTTTAGTGTTTGTATTTGTTCTTAGATTTTCTGTTGAACAATAGTTACTTGTAGAATGTAAAGAGTTGATTTCTTGAAGGTTGAAAATGTTTTTACTTTTTTGTTAAAAAACTTTCATCTTTTGTTTTTAGCGACTAAAAGCATGCAATTTTGTAATTTGTAGAATGTAGACTGAAAAGTGGGTACATGGACACTACGAACAAAGTTCAAGATCATTACAGGGACTAAAGTATTTAGTTTCTAACTCATAAAAAAATCTTTATAAGCTTAGAGTTATTATTCATAGAGATGCTAAAGAGAGAGCTTAAAAATTTGGGACGCTTAAGTTGATTTTAACTCATGAGATTTAATTAGAATACTTATGGTCGTTGCAAATATAACGAATTTTAAAGTTTTCATTCTTTCTTTCTAGAAGTGTTCTGAATTGTCTTTTTTTTTTTTGTAGATCAAAACAATAAAAGAATTGTTTTGGCACTTCAAAGTGGTCTGAAGAGTGAGCTGATATGGGCGTTGAATACTCTTACACTGCTCTCCTTTAAAGAAAAGGATGAGATGCGCAAGGATGCAACTCCCCTAGCAAAAATCCCTGGTTTGCTTGATGCACTTCTTCAAGTTGTATGTGCTACAAATCTTGTTTTACTCAACTGCTTCGATTTCTCTTTGTTGAGATATTTGAATTTAAAAAAATTATGTGATGATATTATGCATATAGATATTTTTGTTGTAATAAAATAGGATACAGTTAGGTTAGATTAAAGATTAGGTTTAGCTATCTTTGGTTGTGCATTTTAGTATAAATAAACATAAAATATATTGATAGTCAATCTCAAGCAATTCAAATAAATTCTTTCTGTACTTTCAAGTTGGTATCAGAGCTCACATCATGTGGGCCTGATATAAACGAACCCAAGCCTTAAAGTCCCAAATTACAAACTCTATCCATGAGCCGTCTTGTTGATCAACCACATTCAAGGTGTGGCGTTTGATACTAGGTTCATAGACCGCCAATCTGCTATAGGTCAGAATCTTGCCACCATTGAAGCACCTATTTGGCATGTTTTGCATGGGAGTAGTCTTGGAGCCAATCCGGTTTGTGTAGTTTTTCCTTATTCATAATGGTGGTCAATCGAAGCACCCATGGCTGTTTAGGAATTCACGATGTTTTGCTGGTTTGTTTTCTTATTATATGATACTTTCTTATTCTAACAATGTGTAAAAATTTCAAAGATTTGTTGAAGTACTTTCTACATTTATTGTGAAAATTGTTACCATCTTTAATACTCTGTCATGTTATTAACTGACACAGATAGATGACTGGCGTGACATAGCACTCCCAAAGGAACTAGTCAGGACATCGAGGGTCAGATCATTAGGTGCAAATTCTGTTGCAACTGGATTTGGAAATGAGTATCAGGCATTGGGTTCTACTGGTACACTCCACCGTCCTAGGTGAACATGCTCTCAAATGTTGTCTTTTATTTTTGAGTTTCCAAATTTCGAAAATGGGAAAGCCGGTAGAGGGAATTAGTCACATTTTAAGATATTGCTTTTAATGCAGCCTAGGATCTGGCACTGCTAGTACAGAATCAGCACAGCAGAATGGCACCGCAAAACCTCGATTTTCAGAGTTGCGGTTTGACGAAGACGGTCTCTTTAATTTAGACGACGAAGGGAGAGCAGAAAAACAGCAATGTGCTGTTGCTGCTTCAAATATCATTAGGAACTTCTCTTTCATGCCAGATAATGAAGTTATAATGGCCCAAAATCGTCATTGTATGGAAACAGCCTTCCAATGCATTGAAGATCATATAGTAGGTGAGAACTTTTGTTGGTCAAATCTAACATTTTTCGTTTTAAGTATTGCACAAATGATTGATGGTTATATAGTATAATGGTAACAATACCTACATGGTATACACTATAATCTGCTATGCTTTACAGTCTCCAACGAACTCAATTTGGTTTTGGTCCCCTACCATTGAGTATTGTTTTCTGTTTTAGTCCGTATTTTTTTACTTAATTGAGTTTTTGTCCATGTCATTGAGTAAGTACTTTTATTCTTTTGTTATTTGGGAATCTTCATAGTTTTTATTCATCAGAAGTAAATAGTCTCTATATTCCATGGAAGATTGGTCCCTAGTGTTTAACATGTTAATGTTAATGTATTGGTCTTGGAGGGAGCCAAAGTTCCAAACCTTAATAGTATGAAACTATAGGGGCATATTCCAAACGAATTTAGAGGGGCCAAAACCTAAATGAGGGACAGTTATTGGAGTAAATTTTCTCTTGAACCATCCTTTCTTTTATATGCAAAATTATTTTGAAAATTCTTAAACCTTAATCTGGACATGGTCGAATGAATTTGGGTTTGATTTTGATGGCAAAGTTAACAAATTCAATATGTTATGGTTTTATATCTGTCATGCTACAGCATGTTTGCATGGAATTTGCAATATATTGCCTGAGGTAATTATGATATTGTTTAATTGCTTAGTTTTTTTTTTGTTATGAAAAGTAACTAAACCGAATATATATTATGGGAAACATAAACGCTTCACTTCAGTCTGTACTACTAAAAACAATGGACGTTTTTTTTGTCAAAAAAAAATAAAAAATGGACGTTTAGTGTGAGTCCTCTAGTTCTTTTATGAACTTCAGAAGTATTTATTTGATTAAATTCTTGAAGTTTAAATCCTTTATAAATTAAATTACAAATGATATTATTTGGAATAGATAATAAATAATTATTAGTTGGAGGTAGCTTGTATATGGTTAACAATGATGTATGCATCCCATTTTATATGACTGGTTATGGCTTTAAATTTGGAAAATAACTAGAATAATTATAACTATAGTTGCAGTTATCATTTATATTTGGTGCATTTATTGGTTGGAGAAAATCGCAAGTACCAATATTTTGCCTGTGGATTTGGCTCCTTTAAAGTGAGTTTTTAGTACAGTTAGAAAATCAACGTTGATATTTTAATCGCCCATGATTTGTTATGCATGTCCATATAATATTAACTATTGATTTGTTTATCAACTGTTGATATTACTCACTATATCTATAAAATGAATTGTTCACTTTAGACGAGCCTTATCCCTTGTCCGTTATCCTTCTAAACCTTTTCATAACCTGAACAGTTCAACTAATCCATTTAATGAACAAACTAACCGAAACTCATTTGGCTGGTTAAGTCTATTGAAGTTTAATAGGATGCTATCATTACTTTTCATTAGGGGTGTGCATTGGTATGAACCAAACCAAACCAAACCGGAACCATATTTATGGTTTGGTTCGGTTCATAGAACCATTTATGTCAATCCGGTTCAGTCCAGTTCAAAACTGGTTCAGAACCAGTGAACCAGTGAACCGGTTTACTATATGAACCCAAATTATTGAAGAGTTAACAAGAGAAAAGACTAGAAAGCCATGTGTTGAACTAAAGCACCAGCAATAAACTGGTCGGTGATAAGCAACTGAATCCTCGGTCGTTCAAGAAAATCATGCCGCCACCGTCGTCGCACGGCGGCTCCAACGGCGGAGAGTTATGTAGTGGAAAACAATGGAGATTGCGTGTATAATTAATTGATTAATTGAATAATAATATGAAAATAGGAAAAGGGGAAAAAGAAACAGAAGAAGAAGGAAGCATACAAGAGCGTGGCATTCACCAACATGAAAGGAGAGTTCTTTTTTATTCATGGTGTGGGTATAAAGATGAGAGAGGGAATTAGCGTTGGTGCAGAAGGTGGAGTACACTTCCTTCTTTGAAAGTTATATTTTACGATCCAATTCCAACAATTTCTAACCAAATCATGTTGTACGGTGGTCCAAGGGTTCCAACGGCTGTGCCGGTGATTCCCACCGGTGTGATAATCGGAAAACGTGTGAATGAAAGTTACGACGGTGATTATTATAAGGATTGGTTGAGAATAATAGTGGGTCACGCAGAGAACCGGTTTTTAAAAATGGATACAGTTTTTTTTTGGATTTAATGATAATGGACTGGATCAGTTATTAGACATATTGGATTGGGCTTTTCAGTTTGGTTCACTGGATTTTTTAGGCCAGTTCAGGAGAAACAGTTTTTTTGCACACCCCTACTTTTCATTGTAATGTATATCCTTGAGATAATTTGGTGTGGTTGTGGTGGACAAAAACCAACTGTGTTTTTTTAGTACCAGTTTCATCTCAGATTCTGTTTAGATAATAATAGCCATCTTACGAATATTTAACCGTACCGAATATCTTAAATTTTAACATCCACATTGACCAAAATGTCTAATTTCTGGAAGTTGTCTTAAACTATCTAAATATCTTATTGAAGTGTGATGTATTCTCTCTCTCTCTCTCTCTCTCTCTCCACATTATCATCCAATTATGTGTGCAACATCACTGAAAGTTTCTATTGTGTCTGATTATAAACTGTCTGTCATAATATTGATAGAGGATGAAGAACTTGTCACAAATGCTATAGAGACAATTGTTAACCTGGCTCCATTACTGGATCTTCGAATATTTAGCTCGTCCAAGCCTTCATTTATTAAAATAACGTAAGTGAGTAATCTACCTTCTTTGTTCTTCTTGCATCCTATTATAATTCTGACTGATTGATAAATGTTGTATTACTTGCAGAGAGAAACGTGCAGTTCAGGCCATCATTGGGATATTAAATTCACCTGTCAAAGCCTGGCATTGTGCTGCTGCTGAATTACTTGGGCGTTTGATCATTAATCCCGACAATGAACCTTTCCTGCTGCCATTTTTTCCAAAGGTAAACTTTTTATGCATGTTTTACCCTGTTAATTGGTTGTTTAAGTATCTTTTCTGTCTGTGCAAATATACCTCCTTTTGTTTGTAGTTGCTATATTTTGTCTGTTTTTAGTCCATGAAACATGTAATTTTGCTTTTGGTTCTTGTTCTTTTATTTCCTAAATATTTATTTATGTTTAAATTTGTTCTTGTAATATTTGGATCATATTGATTTTACTGAAATATCAAACATAATACAAGGACTAATTACAATTTTGAACAGTTATTAAAGTGACTAAAACTTAACAAGGGCCGAAAGGGAGAAATTGTACATTTTGAAGTGGACAAATAACATTTTTTATAGGGAGTAAAGGCAAAAAGTGGTATATTCATATGACCGAAAAAAATGTTCCAAGTCTAATTTAATTTTATGCTGTAAAAATAATCATCCTCAATTGATTACTGCAGATATACAAACATTTAATCGACCTTATCAGCTTACCGGCGACCGATGCACAGGCAGCTGCTATAGGTGCACTCTATAACCTTGCTGAAGTTAATATGGACTGCAGGTTGGGTATTGCCAGCGAGCGATGGTAATCTACTTATTTTGTTTGTTTATCTTACTTCAAAATATTTTTTATTTTGAGATATTTTATGGCTTTGTGAAAAGATAAATCATAGGATAATTTTCTTTAAATTTCGCAAAAAATAGTAATTCTAACTGATTAGATTTTCTCAAATTCAGGGCAATAGATCGGTTGCTCAAGGTGATAAAGACGCCTCATCCTGTTCCTGAAGTTTGTCGGAAATCTGCCATGATATTGGAGAGTCTTGTTTCTGAGCCGCAAAACAGAACTTTGTTGCTAGTCTACGAGAATGCTTTTGCAGAGATACTTTTCACAGATAGCAAATATTCTGATACTTTTGCGAGGATATTGTATGAACTATCATCTCGACCAGGTAACAAAGTGGCAACAGCTCGAGGCATCTGGGGTATGTAACTCCTAATCATGTAATTGTTGATCTTTGAGACAGCTTCAATTAGTGATCAGTGATATATATAGCTCTAGCTTTTGTAACTTGGATAGCTCTTGGATTACTGGTTCATTTGATGTATCAAAATGTATGTATACTTAGTATTCAAGACTCGTGCAATGCACGGAGAGAAACTTGTCAGAAGAATCTACTTTAGTCACGATTTATAATTTGTTGGCTTAAGTTATTGAGCAGCAACAACGTACCATAAAATTAGTGTAATCAAGTTGTATGCAGACAAACTTTTTAAGATGATGAGAAGATTAGTAACTTAAACAGTTAACATGTGCGAATAGAAAGTTAAGGTGTGGTTGCATCTTCTGAAGGGGGAATGCCCAATGTGTTGAATGAGGGTTGTTCATTTTTCTGACAATTTCTTTTTCCACTGTGGTTTTTTCACGTGCCCTATTTTTTCTTCCAAAATTACCCTTTGTTTGAATTATGTAATGTGAACAGAGTTTAAGGAAATTTTGGATTATATAATCTGAAGTTTTTTGTTACCAAGATTTTCAGAACAACAATGTATATTAAGATTGCATAATTGAAAAGTATAAAAGAATAAAATAATGTAAATATATAGAAAAGTAAAGATGCAAACACGATACAATTTCTTATTTCTCATTTTATTAAGGTTAAATTACACAACTAGTTCTTTAAATTATTTAATCGTAACAAATTGGTTTTTAAGTTTTATTTCGTAGCACTTAGGTCCTTTATGTTATTTATCCGAAACAATTTGGAGGATTTTAGATCTTAAAAATGTAAGTTATTGGAAGCCTAAAAGTTTCATTTAAATAATTTAAAGGACCTAAGTTTTACGAAAAATACTTAATGGAGTAGCATGTTACAATTACCTAAGTGATACGAAAAAAACTTACAAGACCAATTTTTTACAATTAAATAACTACATTCAATGTAATATAGAGTCATGATCGTCATAAGAAGGTCGGGTAAAACACCATTGATAAAATGAAGTTTGTGCTTGGAATGTAATGATATTGTTATGGATCTTGACCAAGAATGATAATTGGAACCATTCAATAAGGGAGTAACAAGAATAACACCGGGATTTTCACTGTCTCCCAAAACACTGAGTATTTAAGGGTGGAAAGATTAAGTGCAAGTATACACGGTCCAAGTTATAGTATAAAAAGACATCGATCCCACATGGACTGATGAGTAATAACTTCTTATAACTTTCCAGCAGAAAATTTGTTTGTAAGAAAATAAAATAAATCATTTGTCATAACAATAAAATAAAGATAAAAGCTTGGGTAAAAAGTTGAAAATACTTAAAAATTCTCAAAAGTAAAAGCATGGTTTAAACAAAGAATCAACTATGACAGAGCTTTGCTAGGATCTACATAGCTTAGCTTTCTATGGCTTCCAGGAAACCTAGTGGCCACTAGGAGGTGTGTCACTCAACCTTCATGTTAAGCACGTGAAGACGTCTTCTCAGAGTACAATCACATAATCTTAACACACACACATTGCTAGGTTAGGTCATCAACATTTTCCACCGAAGTAGTACATGCCGAGCCTTTTTCCTATGACAAGAGTCCTAGTTAGATCTCAACACTTTCAGATTCTTCCAAGATCTAGTACTTGTACAAAACAATCTCTCTTGTTCCCGTCACCTTTCAGTACATAGGGATGTAACTCATATCAAACAAACATTTTTCATTTCCATACTCTTTCGGCTTAAAGGAACTATAAAATGTAAAGTAAAAGAGATCAAGTTTCACTTTTAAAGATTTTTTGTTAAAACAGTTTGTTTGAAAGGAGCACGAAGCTATAACTTTATAAACCTTAAGCAAAGAATATCATAACCTCATCATGTCTAAACCACAAGAAGGGGTTTAACTCAAGATGAACTCAACCACGAAGATGGAGGTGAAATGCAACATAAATGAAAACATGAAAAACTAAATTGATATATAAAATATAGTTAATAGAAGATTACAATTCACAGAGGAAGGAGGTGAGCTTAAACCACCACCTAAATAATCCTAACTCTAAATAATTGAGAACTAGCTCTCATGCTCATCTATGGAGAAGATGAGATGGAGTGAGAACTCCAGTGCTGCTAACCATAGTTGGACTTGTCCGCTCAATTCAAGAGTGTACAATTTTGGACCTTTGGTACTAACATTTGCTTGTCCTTTTATAGTTTAAGGCCAACCACTACAAGTTGTACCCTATTGTAATTTCCTCTATGAGTTGTCCTTATCTTATCCTACCTACTCTAGGAATATTCCTTTCTTCCTCGTACCACCAATCATCAGGGCTAACTCATAGAACTTAACCATTAAGCAAAGATAAAAGGGCCCCAATAAGTTCGTATATAGTACGACCCAGATGGTGATCTAGTATGCTACATCTTCCTATATCTTCAGCGATGCAATTTCAATTCCAAGTTGTTGCTTCCGAGATCTCCAGTGCCATTCTTCACCCTGTTCCATCAAACATTCCAGAACAAGCATTACTAGTTCAAAATGATCAAATAACATAAAAACTAATTAAAATTATAAATTCCTAAATAGTCACTGATTAAATGTTTTAGGTTATGCATTCACTCAATTTCTCGTTCATTATGGGGGATAAGTGTAACATGATAACCTACAAATTTGTCGGTTATTAATTTTCATTCGGGTGCATGAAATAGGGACTCAAAATAACTGTCCAATATCCTTTGTTCTTAGGAGAAGGTGGAAATTGTTGACCGCCATTAACGCTTTCTGAATAACTTGCTTCTAGGGGCGGATGTATGTGGGAGCTATGTGGGACTATAGCTCCACATGCTTTTCCCTATATGTTTGAACCAATAGTATGTTTGGTTGGGTTTTAGTGAACTGCCAAAGATTACGACACCGTATTTTTTTCCCTTTTCGTGTTATCCGTGAGTGGTACGGTTTTAGTATAACTCGACGTGAATAAATTTTGCTGATTGAAAAAAAAATAAAAATAGTTTGCATTAGTGTTTTTTTGAAATTTTAGCTCCACATGTACCTAAAGTCTAGATCCGTCCCTGCTTCCTTCAGACATAATGAAGAACAAATGAGAGAAAAATGGACAAAAAGAAATAAAGAATGCAAAGAATCAAGGAGAAAGAAAGGAGAGACAGAAAGAGAATCAAAGAGTGCTTTTAGAGAGAAAGCAGAGAAAAAAAAGGAGAATAAAGCAAAATTGAGAAAGAACAAGGAAGAGAGAAGACATCGAAATTTGTTGAAAGTGGTGAGAAATCAGAGAACTCAAGCAAAACGATGGAGCCCAATGGCAGAAATCGAGATCAATATGCCATGTGTAAAGGTGATCTCAATCTTTATTAATGAATGGAAAAGCTTGCAAATATGCATAAGAGCTAAGAGAAGATGAAGCATGATAAGAAGAGAAATTTTATTTCATTGACCTAACTATTACAATGTGATGTGCGAGCTATATATAGAGTTTGTTCTGCTACTCTATAATGAACTACATACAGTTACACATATAACTAACTATCTAACAAACTAAATGTTATTTAGTTATATCACTATTACATTGCTTGTTAAACAAGCAAGCTATTATGCATTCTTATTTTCACTATTAACATATCTTAAAAAAATAGCTTATAGTTATAGCTTGTTTAATAATTGTTTGACTTTATTTTATCTTTTGCTATAGAAATAACTTATACATAAGCAACTATATGATATACTCTGATATCATAATTACTTAATTGAGCTTTTTATCTAAATCGATTCAATAATATCCACCCGTGCTTCTCTTCCTGATCTATTTGATCTCTCATAGGTAGTAAGCCCTTCATTAAGCTGTTTATCCAAAAACACTCAACATCCACTTCTCAGTCTGATCTATTTGATCTCATAGGTAGTTGACATAGTCGCTGGTAGTAAATTATTCCATTTCTCTTATGGTAAATGATATTATAAGGTATTAATTAAGGAATAATGTAATATAGGCTAAATACAACTTTTGGTCCTTTTAGTTTGACATAATTTCTAAGTTAGTCCTCTAAGTTTCAAAAGTTTCAAACTAAAAGGACTTATTTGAAACTTTTGAAACGGTGACGGTGAAATAGTTTATCAACTAAAATGACCTATTTGAAACTTTTGAAACTTAAAGGACTAACTTGGGAATTCTGTCAAACTAAAATGACCTAATTGAAACTTTCGAAACTTAAAAGACTAACTTGGGAATTCTGTCAAACTAAAAGGACCAAAAGTGGTATTTAGCCTATAATATATTTGAGTTAATAGTATTTTTGCTGCTAAGAAAGAAGGAAATGGTAATAGTAGAGAGAGACGATTACATCTTTTGCTAAGTTTGAAAGAAGATGATGAGAGGAAGAATGACGAGAAAACCTTAAACAATTTTTTTTACGTTAATCCTATGATTTACAGGGGAAAAGGTCACAGTAATCCGGAGTTCGACCGTGAGGTAAGGATAACCTGATCTAGAATTTTTCCACCTGAAAATTAAACTTGGATTCTCCTGAATAATTGTGAAACTCATTAACCACTTGAACTCAATTGTTTGGTTAAACCTAAACTATTTTTGTTTTATTATCTTTTGTAAAATGCAAATTCAGAACATAAAATATGCTACAGCATTATGAAATGTTGATTATGATTGCCATGTCATATTTCAATGGATAAATGCCTCCATGGAGTGGAGGAATATGAAATTGCAAGAATATAAGTTAAATTTTTCCTTTGCATGACTAAAATCATGTTAGACACATTACAAGAATCAAATACACTATAACCTACATAATAACGAAAAAAATTTGATTCAAAAATTAGGTATTATTTTCAATAAATTCATTACAAAAACAAACAAACCTTATTCCATTAAGTGAGTCAGCTACATGAATCAAACTATCCCATAATGTTATATAAAAAATAATGTTTTTCTCCACTTCATTATCTCTTGATCCTTTTTGATAGTTCCTCTAATAGTTTTTTTAGGTCTCTCCCTACATCAAGTGATTTGACTTCCCTCTGTTTGATCTACTCACCTTGCTACAATATCCATATGTTCTCTCTCAATTATACATCCATACCACCTTAGTCCAGTTTCTACCATCTTTTCTACTTTATGTACTACAACTCTTGTTGTCATTTTTATTCTATCCCATATAATCTTACCACACATCCACCACAACATCCTTATCGCCTGACACTGTGTCATTTACAACATCTTTAACTTGTTTTCAATAAATCATTACTTTTCTATGATTTTTAATCGGTGATATTCGTTTGCCAAACCGTTTTTGTCTGATTCGGCCAATTCTTTTCCTACCGATCTTGATCTTATTTTGTCGTTTTATACTTGATGTATTACCTTTTTTTTTCTTTACTTGTCCGTGGCAGCAAACTGTAACAGATCAACCTTCCATTTATTGCCATCACAAAGTGGTTTGTGGTTGGGAGAAAATGGCGCTGATGATGGAATTGGGGTAGGGCACTAGAGAGGGTGGGGGCAAACTGCAAAGGGTTGGGCATTTAGAAGAGGTAAGGTGGAAATAGGGTTTAGGGTTGCACTAGTAGACAATTACTTTAGTGGTGGATGTTACGTACTTACGTTATCACCTACCTACAAGAATTAAAATAGTCATGGAGGAGTGGAATATGGCTTTTAGCAATCTAAATTTTTTATCTTAAAAAAAATTGGTGTATTGAGAATTCTTATTAATTAAATCATTTTAATTTTAATTTTATAACTTTTTTTTAAGGAATTTAAACTTTGTGCAAGATTAAACTTTTTTCAATTTACGTGTTTATTATTATTATTATTATTGTTATTGTGATCTTTTTGGTAACAAAAAGGAAGAGAATGTGATCTTTTATATTTTGGTGTTCTTAAAGTCATTTAATTCTTTCTAAACATTTTACTATACATTCCATCCACTTGACAGTGGAAAATAACTAATAATTATTTGAAATTGATATGCATAATATTAAGTAAGATACAATTAGACAATAAATTATGGCATCAGTTAATCTTTCAAAATTATTTATATATGGCTAGGGTTGATCATTTGAATACACAGCTCCTTCTAGTACATTCTATTTAAGGCTATAATTTTAAAATTCTGTTTTATTTAACAGTCCTTGCAAACCCCCACCCCACCAATTCCACTCTTACCCTAAAAAATCACCACCATTCATCATGGCAGTGAAGTTACACCTTCAACTGAGATGGTCCAATCTAACCATAGCCAGTAACAGAATTCATTAATGAAAATAAAAACTTAGGGCCCGCTTACTACATTTGTTTTTATTTATTTTCATTTCCATTTCAACTAATAAATATAAGAGAGTATAGATCCAATATTCTCCTCATAATATTCTTTTACAATTTTTGAGAAGAAATCTAGCATTTCCCTAAAAAAAACAAAAATCTAGCATTTTCAGAAATTAAGATACTGTCAAAACACTATATTCATTGCTTATTAAAATGCACTCTTCCTAGTTTGTATTTCATCACCTCTATCACAATACTCCCTCCTTACTATTCCTTTTGTTTCTAATTATAAGTCGCTTTGATCATTTTATATGTACTAAGAAATGTAATTAATTTTGTATAAGAAAGAGAAATTATGAGTTATTTGACAAAATTATCCTTAATAAATTAAATGATATGAGAAATATATACATTAAAGAATTGAAAGAAGAGAGAGTATTAAATATTTAAGGGAATAATAAAAAAACAACATTAATATTTTATTGATAATGTAAAGTGATTTATAATTTGGAATAATATTTTTTCTAAATCGACTTATTATTTAGGACAAAAGGAGTAGTTTACTACATAAGTTTTCAATCTCTTTTTTAGTAATCTAAAATGAACATACTTTTTAGTAAATAAATACTGAAAATGTTTTGAGAAAGTAAGTACGGTCTTGTCTATATTATTGTTCCATTTCTCATCATTCAACCCAAAGTTGGCAAATGGTGGTTTGGATTTTCCAAACATAAATGAAATTGGATTTTGCTTTTTTCTTTTTGACGCAAACCAACCTAATTGATATCATTAATTAAAAAATATTTAATTCAGGAGGATAAATCTAAAACATATGGCGACTAGACTAAGAAGCAACTCTATCAAGATATAAATAACCATGTTTGTTTGTCGTTGAAAAAACTTCACTTTGAAACTAAAAGGTAAAGATAACTGAAAAATAATACATGAAGCTATGACATTAAATTGAGAGATTTGCTTCCATTATACGTGTTTTTAAATTTTTGAAAAAAGTTTACAGACAAACATAATTATCACAAATACAAATAGTTATTTTATAATCTCAAACAAACTGTCCATAAACTTGACAAGCAACTTTGAAAATTAATTGCCATACATAATGAACTAGTCAATTGATAAAAACAAAAACAAATGACCAACTTGGACAATAATTGTGTGCACACTAATACCAAAAACAAAATACAAATTGGCATAGTTATTTTCTTCTATTCTTACAACATCTCCTAAAAAAATAACAACAATACAATAAACAACTTTTATCCATTAAAACACCCTCTTTAATATACATAAAAAAACATGAAAAGATTGATATTTAAGAACCAATAACTTTTGACACTTTAGGCACATGAACAGGAAACTCATGAATCTCATCAATCCAAGGATTCTTCTCCTTAGCAGGATTAATAGTCTTCAATGCTTTCCAAACAGCACTATTACACTTAAAACCAGAACCAAATGCAATTTGCCAAGTTCTATCACCTTTTTTAATCCTCCCTTTAGCTTCAGTATAAGCCAATTCATACCACAATGAACTACTTGAAGTGTTACCAAATCTATTCAGTGTCATCCTTGATGGTTCCATATGCCAATCACTTAAATCAAGATTTTTCTCCAGTTCATCCAAAACTGCCCTACCTCCAGCATGAATACAAAAGTGCTCAAAAGCTAATTTAAAATCAGGAATGTATGGTTTTATTTTCATCTTGAAGACTTTTCGCGCAACCAATGTCCCGAAAAATAAGAGCTGTTCCGACATAGGTAGAACTAATGGTCCTAATGTTGTTATGTTTGTTTTGAGTGCTTCTCCGGCAACAGCCATTAGGTCTTTTGAGAGTGATACACCGACTTGCTTTGTGTCGTCTTCTTCTTGAAAGACGCAGCCGTAGGATTTACTGTCCGCACCTTTGTGCGTTCGGACGGTGTGGACTAGTTGGTATTTTGCTCGGAGGCGGTCGCGGGGCTTGTTGGAGAGGATAACTGCTGCTCCTCCCATTCTAAAGAGACAATTTGGCACTAGCATTGATCTGTCGTTGCCGAAATACCAGTTTAGTGTTATGTTCTCCATACTCACTACTAAGGCATATGAGTTTGGATGTACCTATATACATTGTTTATCATGGTTAGAGATTGAACTTTGATGTATGTTTGTTGCCGAAATATATGTTTGTGTCTATATATAAATTGAAAAACTTGTGATCCAATTGTTATTGTGGAATATGGATTATGGAGAAGTATATGATTATATTATGTATAAAATAAAATGAATTTGTTGACAAGATTTAAGGTTGCATAGTTATTGATTATAATTAGGTGATTATTGAATTTTTTAATTTAAACTAGTTTCCCTAGCTAGTTGGATAACCTTAACACATAATAATGTTTAAACAAAAGAAGAAGAAAAAAAGCTAGTTGGATAACCTATGCAAATCAATGTTATAAAATCTAAACTTGTCATGGTTTAACTACTAAAAAAATATCTGCTCGAACCGATATAAAACTGTAGTCAAACGGCTCAAATAATCGAACAGTAGACGAGGACACTTCACGGTTCAACCTATTGAATCATCCAGTTTAGTTTTTAAGACATTGATAACGATTGATTGCCTACAGTCATGAATTTATGCAGTTGAAAGTCTTCATCATTTGATAAAGATTATATGACTTGCATATCGTTAAAGTAAATTTGTGCCGTCTGATTTTCATCAAACGGCTGTAATTGGTTGACTATGTGAATGTGTGATTTATGCGACTACAGTGGAGTCAAGGCCACTGTCAACCTAAAAAAGGGTCCATAACTATGGGAAACTTGGATGCATGGAACTTTGGAGGGTATTAATTAGGTTGGATGAGCCAGCAAAAAACTTCCAACAACCTTTACAACCTGTACGTTTGACTATTGGATCAGATGTCTCAATCTCTTTTAACTTTTAAGCAGTATGCAATAAAAGATCCTAAAATTGGGGATCCATTCCCCTTAGGCGGCGTGGCATAAATAAATTTTATCCACGAATGGAAGATAACTAAATATTCACATGCACGTAGTACCTTTGAACACATTTACTTAAGTAATTGCATATAATAAGCATGTGAAAGATGGTTTCTCTACTAAAAACTCATATATGCATAACATATATAAGTTAGGTGTTAGGTATCCTTATTATTTGTAGAGTGGAGACTTGAAAATAATTAGTCTTGGAATCATATTTTAAACCAAGAAGAAATGGACTTGAATTCTTATAGTCAGTAATAGGTTTAGTCCAATCGCAGTCGTAGTCGTTGACTGAAATTGGATAAAACCTAGTTTTGTTATGTAGAGGATTCAAATCAAAGAATCTTTTGCAGTCTGAAATAGGTTTAGTCTAATCACAACAGTTCGTTGAGATTAGATTAAACTAAGTATATGTAATGTAGAAGATTCATGTCAAAGAATCTTCTGCAGTTAGAAACATGTTTAGTCCAATCTCAACCGGTCAACAAGTGAGATTGAATTGAACTGGGTTAAACTAAACATGTAAGAGATGAAATAATATATAGTTTTGGATTATGGAAATTAGAGAGATATAATATACTACCTGGAGGAGCTGTTTGGCAAGGTCAATAGAGATAAGACCAGCACTACAACCCATACCACCAAGATTATAACTCAAGATATTCCCTCTCAATTTATAATGATTCACAATCATGGCAGAGAGAGATGGTGTTGGATTAAACAAACTACAATTCACAACCAAAATCCCAATATCCTTAGCCTTCACACCAGTTTTCTGAAGAACCTCATCAATAGCACCAAACATAACCTCTTCAGCTTCTTTCCTTGCTTCAGCCATACAAGGATTTGGTGGGACCCTCATTATTGCTGGTGGCAAATATGTCTTTTGCCCTAAACCTGACCTCTCAAGTATCTTCTTTTGAAAAGAAAGAGTTTCTTCTGTGAATGCTTTTGTTAAATTTGATCTTTCTACAAAAATCTCTCTTGTGACTTGCAAATCTTTTTGTGGTTTGTAGCATGCAAAATCAACCAAGTATATGCCTCTTGGACGAGACATGAAATAAAGGGTTGCGAGAAATACTACTAGACTTGTACATATAAGCATTGACACAAAGTTGAATTTGAGATTTTCATATAATTGGATTAAATCTTTGATTGAAAAAGTTGATAAGTGAACTGAAGCTACTCCAAGGAGAGGTATTAAAACAAGGTACATAGCATTAGAAATCAAATAGTGGTAACCAAGTTTCACATATTTTAGTTTCACGGATATTAAAAAATTGGGGAGTTTACTTCTTTCAAAAGAAATGCTTCTTCTAGAATAATGATTTTGTTGATTATTTTGTTCTTCCATGAAGGGCATGCACAAAGTGAGTACTAATTATAGGCTTTGATAAAATGTAAAAATAAAGGGTACAAAATGTTTAAAGAGTGTGTGTGTTTGTGTGGGGATTATATTTTGGTTATGAAAGGGAAAAGTTTAAGGTAAAGAAGTGGAGTTTGGAAAAGAGAAAAGAAAGTAAAGGGAGAAGAGAAGAACATTGAGTTGTGAATTATTTGTGAAGATGAGAAAAGGATTTTAAAGGGGTGAAAGTTGGAGGAGAGAGGTTAGTCGATACAACCACCCTAACGAACATTTATTTCATAACATGTAGAGACATTAATTGAATAGTTTGCCAGCCGGGAAAATTGAGCCTCACTTCTTTTTTGGGTTTATTTACCTTTTGTCCTCTAGCATCAACATGGGTAGGTGTATGTTTTTCCACTTTTATGTTGTGTTCAATAATATATTTATTTTATCATATTTGATTATAATTTTTTTTGGAATATATCATGATAAAAATATTAATTTATACTATACCCGTCTCATATTAAGTGACATAGTTGACCATGTCACAAATATGGTGGATATGGATCGGCTGGGGAGGGACATAAGTAGAAGGAGGGAGGGTTGAGGATGTAGGGAAGGAAGCGGCAAGGATGTGGCAGGTCAGGGTGCTGGTGGTTATTGATGAAGATTCTTTCTTGAAATGTTAGGAGACTTGGGGGTTTTGAGAAGCAGAGGGAAGTGAGGAAGTTGGTCGGAGACAAATGTCCTTTTATTGTTTGCCGCCAAGAAACCAAACTTATGCGGATAGATAATTTTGTGTGTTCTACGTTGTGGGGTACCTCTCCTCATGGTTACTCTTTTCGTCCTTCTGTAGGGGCGTCAGGTGGTTTACTCATTATGTGGGCAAAGGGTGAGGTGAATTTTTTTTCATCTTTTTGTTTTGATCATGTTCTGGAAGTGTGCGGCAGACTTTTGAAATCTAATGTTGATTTTGTTCTATTTAATGTTTATGCTCCGTGTGACGCTCGTGGCCAAAATGTGTTGTGGGAATCATTAACAAACATATTGGCAAATTTTGATGGGTCTAATATTTGTGTCTGTGGTGATTTTAATGTGGTCTTGGGGTCCGAGGAGAGGCGAAGTGTAACTTCTTACAATAGTTTGGAAGGTGTCTACTCCTTTAATAATTTTATTGAGCGTAGTGCTCTGGTGGATTTACCTCTTATTGGTCGCCAGTTTACTTGGTACCATGGTGATGGGCATGCTATGAGTCGTATTGATAGATTTTTGCTATCAGAGAATTGGTGTTTGAACTGGCCTAATTGCATTTACATAGCTCAGCTTCAGGGTTTATCTGATCACTTTGCTTTGGTTCTGTCTGCCGATGAGCAAAATTGGGGACCGAAACCGTTCCGTATGTTGAAGTGTTAGATGGATGTGCCTGGATATAAGACTTTTGTTAGTAACAAGTGGAGAACTTTTCAAGTTGAAGGGTGAGGTGGTTATGTGTTGAAGGAGAAACTTAAAATGATTAAATTGACACTATGGGAGTGGCATCAGACACATACTCAGAATATTCCGGGCAAAATTTCTATGGTTAGAGATCGCATAACAGTTTTGGATGAGAAGGGGGGAGGTCTCTACTTTAGGGGAAGATGAGGTGGAGGAACTTCATAGTCTTTCAACTGAGTTGCATTCGTTATGCCGGTCTCATTCTAGTATTTGTTGGCAACAACCAAGGTTGAATTGGTTGAGGGAAGGGGATTCCAACTCAAAATTCTTTCATGGTGTCATGTCAAGTAGGCGTCGTGTTAATAATATTTTCGTTTTTGACGTGGGTGGAATTCAGGTTGAAGGTGTTGGTAGTGTCCATGCGGCGGTGTTTAATCACTTTTCAAATCACTTCAAAGCACCGGTAGTGGTGCACCCTCGCCTTGCGGATTTGAATTTTCGTACATTATCCTACAGGGAGGGGGCGGCCTTGACAAAGCCGTTTAGCATGGAGGAGTTGAAAATGGCTGTGTGGGATTGTGACAGTTTCAAATGTCCTGGTCCGGATGGTGTAAATTTTGGCTTCATCAAAGATTTTTGGGGGGATTTGAAGGAGGATCTGATGCGTTATGTTTCAGAGTTTCATCGAAATGGGATGCTTCTGAAAGGTATAAACAATACTTTTATCACTCTCATTCCAAAAAAAGATTGTCCTTAAAGTTTGAATGACTATCGACCCATCTCTTTAGTGGGTAGTTTGTATATGGTGTTTGCAAAATTGTTGGCTAATAAATTACGGAGTGTCATTGGTACGATGATTTCAGACACTCAGTCTGCGTTTGTTAAAGGTCGACAAATTCTTGATGGTATTTTGGTGGCTAATGAGGTGGTAAATGAAGCAAAAAAATTGAAGAAAAATTTACTGATGTTTAAGGTGGATTTTGAGAATGCGTATGACTCTGTAGATTGGAATTATTTGGAGGATGTTATGTGTAAAATGTCATTTCCGATTCTATGGAGGAAATGGATGAAAGAATGTGTAACTACTGCTACGGCGACGATTTTGGTCAATGGAAGTCCAACTGATGAGTTCCCTTTGGCTCGCGGTTTACGTCAAGGGGACCCTCTATCTCCGTTTCTGTTTCTTCTGGCGGCGGAGGGTTTTCATGTAATGATGGAGGCTATAGTTTCTAATAATATTTTCTCAGCTTATAAGGTTGGACCGACTCAGAGTTTGTCTGTTTCTCACTTACAATTTGCAGATAATACTTTAATTTTGGGTGAGAAAAGTTGGGCTAATGTTAGAACTATGCGTGTGGTGTTAAACCTTTTTGAGGCTATGTCATGTCTCAAAGTTAATTTTCACAAGAGTGGGTTGGTAGGTGTGAATGTTAGTTGGTCCTGGTTACTTGAAGCAGCAGTTGTTCTGAATTGTAAAATTTCATCTTTGCCTATTGTGTACCTTGGACTCCCTGGTACACACAATTTGACATTAATCATTATAAGTTTCACGAATGGTGTAAGAACCCATTTTTATGTTTGGGTATTGGCTGATGTTTTATTTTCTGTCTGAAACTCTGTTGTAATTATTGGCTATCCTCTTTAGCACACCTCGTGTTGGATGGATAGTCTGTTGGTATCAATATATCTCTTTTCGATTTCTTCATTTTTTTTTTATCTTAAATAACTTTACTCATCTATTAGAAAAAAATTATTTATCTTTGTATATTAGTAGAAAAATATGGTCAAAGTATATTAGATCAATAGTGCACATTGTCAATTAGGTATCTATTATAGGACAGAGGGAGTATAATTTGTATCGTATTTGAATTGTTTGTATTATAATGAGATTTAATTAATTTTTTAATTAAAATAATATGATAAGAAAGATAAAATTATAGTTATAATAGGGAGGATATAATTGAGAGAATGAAAAATACAATTCAAAATTCACTATCATCTTAATATATATTTTTTTTAATAGTCATCTTAATATATTGTTATAGATTGAACAATTTAATTAATTCATTGGATTCTTTGAACACAAGTAGCTTGATACAAAAAATACGTGTTGTAAAATTTAAAATACCTAGTTTGATAAATTATTTTGGTCTTAACACTTGGATTTCCAAGAAACGAATTGTTCGGTCGATAGATTATTAAATTAAGATGAGCAATTAGATTTCTTCCTTGATTTCTTTTGAAAGATTTCTCTTTAATTGTAGTTTATTAACCACTTAAGTTATTTACTTGTTTTTTTTTGTACAAGTTAATTACTTGATTTAACGAGTTTGATTACTATTTCTAATTAATAATAGAAAAGAAAAAAAAGAGTTAATTAATTTGAACATGTTAAATTGACATTCTTTTCAATTGTAATTGTTGGTGTATCATTTCCCATCTATATAAGAAAATAGGTAAAGGCATGATTGATATCTAGTTAGATTGGTAAGACCAACGTTTTTTTTGGGTCAAACCATATGTTTTGTTTATTGACCAAGTCAAACAAAAGTTGGTGCTTGGTGAACTAAAAGCTGCGTTATGTGCTCATCATGCATGTAGGATTTATTTATCCTGACAGAATTTTGAACATGGGGATCTATTTTTCATTAGAGATTAAACGATGAATACAAGGAATGAGGATATTGGAAAAAACTTAATTTGTTCCATTTTTTAGGTGTTAGTGACGATGTTCTTCACTTAAAATATTTACACCTATTTATGATTTCTTTAAATATAATGGCTCTTAAAATATGACGTACTTGGAAAGATGACGGTAGCTTTTTCTTGACGGATAAACCATAAGTACTATTTGTGACGTTCTTCATATAAAATTCTTTTTTTGTGCTTATAATTTTTTTTTTGACAAATTTGTGGATTTGACAAATCATCACTAGTTAGGAGTATTTTACGTAAAGAAACACAAAATCACATGTCCTTTAAGTACAGTTGTTGATATTCAAATATGTGGGGCTAAAATCTGGCTAAGTTGCTAACACTTGTACTTGCTACCGACAAAAGCAAAACCAACTTCAAAAACTTATAAATCATAACAAATGTGTTGCACTTATTTGTTTCCAGAAGTTTTGCACAAGGTTATTGACTTGTTGGTTTTATTCTTAACATATTGTGTTTTATTTATAAGGGGTAATAATTATTTTGGTCACTGAATGTGTAAGGAGTAACCATAATAGTCTTTCGATGTATCAAAATTTTGAAATAGTCATTGATTGTGCACTTTGCTAGTCAAAATAGATTGTGCACGTTGCTAGTCAAAATAGTGTCAAACATTTTGACTAGCAAAGTATTTTAATATCATTCGTTAATATTGTCATATTAGTATACTTACTTATTGTCACTTTAGACTATTTTGACTAACAAAGTGCAAAATTAGAGACTATTTTAAAATTTTAATACATTAAGAGACTATTGTGACTACTTATTATACATTCAAGAACCAAAATAATTATTACCCTATTTATAATAAAAAAATCGAGAAGTTGGATGTGGGGACTTAGCCCCACATAGCCTGTTAATAGATCCGTCCCTGCTTACTTATAGTGTGAGTCTAGCCATTAAGCTAATTAACAAAAAAATAAAATCAGTTTTTCTCTTTTTTTTTTGTTTCTATAATTTTGGGTTTGTATTGAAAAGTAAAATGTTCTGCCAAATCGTCCTTATAAAATGGAGAGAATAAACCATCAAGTTTTATTTTGGTTTTTGAGTTTGTAAACAGTTGTAAAATGACTATTAATATATGTTCATAATTAATAATAGCCTGGTAAAATGACTCACAATAATCTTGTTTGACGTAGGATCATCCCTGATGTTTTGATTTGTAATTATCCTCTTTGTGGTGTGTCTCTAGATTCGACTCATCACATGTTTGTTACTAATGAGTTTTTTCGTAATAGTGAATATACTAATAATGGCTATTTAGCACAAACATTATTTTCTCTATTTCATTCATGCTCCTTTTTTTAATATTGTGAAATGGTCGAGTGTGTCACTTATTGTGAAACGGAGAGTGTTACTTTACATTGAAAGTTGAAGTAAAATAGTTTATTTCATGAAGATGTGTGCATTATTTATTCACTTACGAATTACTTCTTCTCTTTCTTTTTTGTCCCCTCGAAAAAATTGTCCCTTCAGAAGTTTAAGTGGTCTTAGTACCATGTTTAAAGGTGTATTTATAGAATGGATCTATAGTGCAGTAGAACTCCAATGCATTTGTAAATGGATTTGTTATATCATAGAGACGTTGTGTTAATTGTTGGCCTGCACAAATTTGGCTAATGCAACGAAAGTTCTGAAAGAAAGAGACCTAGTACATTACTCATCCCAATAATATCTTCAGTGGTTGAAACATTTTTAAACGATTTTACCTCCAGGTATAACAAAAGAGCAAATCAAAGAAACATATGAATTGTCACTTAATATGAGACAAAATTACTAATTTGCACTGGTTCAACTTCATTATACTACCACAAAAAATGATTGAACTCTTAAATTTTTTCCCGAATAAATCAATGTATCATGCTCTGCATGTAACTGTGGAGATTAATTCCCTCAAGATACTGAGATTTATTTAAGAGAAATATTGCTCTCAATAAATACTTTTCCATACGTATAAATTATATATCGAACCTTGGACCAAATGATCAAAGGATTTAAGTATCTACCACTTACCACACTATGCTAGCTAAATTGTTTCTTTAATGTATATCAAAAAAGACAAATTCTTATTTACCCATCAACAAAAGATGGGTATAGTTATTAATGCTAAATTTATACCAATCAAAATCATTCATCTATCTTTCATTATTTATATAAATCCATTATTCGTATCTGCAAATATATCACACTATTTACCCATCATTTATATATGTAAATATAAATACACATCATTCATTCATTTGTCTTCCACTTATTTACCCGTCATTTGTTTGTCTATCCATTTGAATTTTCATAACTTTCACACCCATCTTGCAAATATATCCCTCATAAAGACTATTGTCCCACTTGTCTCTCAATATGACCAGCAATTTATTTTTGTCAGGTAGTCTAGTGGCTAGAATTCACCTTATAAGATGAATAAGTGGGGTGTCCAGAGTTTGAACCCCGGCCCCTGATATGACAAGTGACTTAAATACCTCATTTTTAAATATGTTGTAGTGAAAACTAACATAATTAAAAAATATACACAATGACATTTTTGCAATAAAGATGAACATGTAAAATTGAGCTCTATGTTTTAAGACACTTATTTAGAAAACCAAATTAAAATAACGTGGTCAACACAAATTTTGGAATTAAGTTGAAAATGTAAAGCTTTGAAGTTGGTGCTGAAAACTAGCATAAAACATCTACTTTTTAAGCAGTGCTTAATACAACCGACTTTAAAGGTCTACACGAACTTGATAACCGAATTTAAAGTTGCTACATATGATTTAAAAATCTCTCGAGGCTACAATAACCTACTTCTCTCTGGAAAGAAAAACACTATTTCTTCTCTCTCGTTGTCCCTTATACTTCTCTCCTTATCACACTCTCGCTCTCACCCCTACTTGCACTCTATGTCGTTGTATTTTTGTGTAAGTTTTAACACTTTTATTTATGTTTGCATCTTCTTATATGTATACTATTCACACTTTTATTTGTTAGAGATTTTTATAGTTGTCTATGGTCTTAATTGGGCTTTAGTGAGATTCATAGTTAATTTGCAGATTTTAATGCATCTTGACTTTTTATTCTTTTGCATTTTTATGTTTAGAGAACTTTGTAGAAGGATCTTGAGGTTTGATTTTTTTGTTTAATTTGTTTTGGATTGTCTAATTCTTCTCACTTCAATCTTTGTTAGTTTATTCATGATCCAAATTAAAGATTAAACGGTTAAGTTACTAAGTGGTTTACAATTAAAAATAATATAATTGTTAGTTGAGAGTTGCCTACAGCCGAATGAAGAGTGAGCTGAGAAAGATTCAATTAACTCTTTTCTGATTGCTCGTACTTTGAATGATTACTCGTTCAATTATCTAAGCATCGACTCATCTTCAGATAACGAAAAAAATTTGTGTGAGATGAAAGCAATTTTTTTAAACTAAAACTAAAAAAAGGTTATTATTATTATATTTATAAAGCCAAACAACATTGAAAAAATTGTTGGTAAATTCTTAGACACATTAGAGTTTAGTTTGGTTCTGGTACCCTTGAGGAAAAATTTATTAAAAATTTGAATTAATTTTAAAATAAATCTATATTATATATAAAGAAAATAACCCATTTCTCAATAGTTAAATTCAAAAGAAACAAAATGATCACGAAATGGTTGAATAATAGGTAGACATCCAACCAATCTTCAAGATCCTAGAGTGTTCAACATAATATTCTTAAGTATAATTTTCATAGTGTAAAATTAGGTGAACACTCTGGTATTTTGGAGTTTGATTGAGTATGTATCCACCATCCATTCATTTAGTGTCATGTCATATTTTATATTAGTTTATTTTAATATAAATTCAATTTGTCCGTAAAATATCAATACCGAACCAAACTTCAAGGTTCTAATTAAAAATTAACCTTAAAATTATTGAATAAAAAAATTTGCATACAAAATATTGAATACCAACATCAAAATAAATAATTACAAAAATATTGAATACATAATATGTAGCACAACCTATATCCCTAAAAAAATGTAGCACAACATACGGTGCACAAAATTACTAGCTCTATTGAAAGAAGAATGGAGCCGCCAATTTTTTGAGAGGTCATTTGGTTGAAAGATAAACTCTTCAACCGCGTGGAATTCAATTCGAGACTTGACAATGAGAAAGAAGCATAGAAAGAAGAATGAAGTCAAGATTTATAACATTATTATTACAAAGCAATATAATGGTGGAGCATTAATTTCATAACTTATTAGGGAATCATCAGCAAAGTGGAACATTAATTTCATTTACTTACACTAATTTTGGTCGCTTTACATCTCAAATCCTTCAAGAGTGCAAAAGAGATCAAATTCATTTTCAATGAATTGATTCACATTTTTTTAAAACTAATTACCATTTAAAGGCCTTAAAGAGTGCCAAAAGAACACTCGATAGCATTTTCCTAAAATCAATAATGCACAAGCGGAGGACAACGGTGCATATATATGTTGAGAATAGTAGTGCATATTGGAAAGTAGTAGAGAAGGAATTGATAAGATTCTCAAGTAGAAGTTTATATACATATCCATCAACTAAGTATGGTGAATTTTATATCTAGCTAATTTATTTATTTCAATAACTTTTAAACAACAGATTTTAAAGAGTGTGGGTCTTACATTTTAAATCCGCCTTTACCAAAAGTCGACTTAAAAGAGTGTTGAAACAAAGCTAAAAATCCGTTTTAACAAGACATTTTCAATCAGTTTCGAAACAGTTGGCTTTAAGGTAATTTTTAATAGTTACATATAAGTAATTCTCAATATGTCCTTCGAAACATGCTTAAATTCTTTTATGCAATAGTTTGGTCATGATTATGACTTGTATAATGTCACGGATTCAGAAATTTTAATTACATATGTAAGATTTTATATAATAAATATTTAAACAATTTTTTTAGCAATGTAGAAGAGAGAAAATAATAACGGCTATTTTATTTTCCACCACACTCTCTTCTCGTGCCTTATTCAGATTAATATATTTTTTTTTTTAGCAAAGATGCCTTATTTAGATTATAAAACTCAAAAAATTGAGGGTTTCTGAGGGTGTTTAGACATGTTTTCAAGGGTTTGGAAAATCCGTAGAGTACACGAGAAGAGAGTAGGGTGGAAAAAGAAATAGTCAATAGTAACAACATTATCATTGAGCAAAATACTTGAGCATATCAACAGTATACTATTATATATTAGAAAAATCAAAGACTCTTTAATATCTACAAATTAAAATTGTATTTACGTGTCTTTACATTTAAAAAGAATGGTAGATTTTTTTTTCCATTTTCAACACTATAAAAAATATCTCTCTATGTATGTGAAAAAAAACCATTCATAATCTCATCTCAAATACATTTGCACATTTAATTTTATAAAATTCATAAGAAAAACTCTTTTTAATGATATAAATTTTCATTTAGTAGAGGTAATATATTATTTTAAGAGGGGACAATAATTAAAATATCAAATATTTAACAAATATAACGGAAACCATAGTGAGGGAAAATAATTAAAATGAACACTATCAAATATTAAATTATGATTTTTTTTTATAACAAATTATGCTCCTCTTCTTAAGTTGTCTTTTATGTTACATTTGATGATAACAACTTGAACCATAATTTTGGTTCCACAACATGATTAAGGTGTTCATTCATCATCACACCTTACACTAATAGTCTTAGCTACATTCAGTGATTCCTGTCATTGTTTATGAATCTTCTACGGACAACTTCTCCATCCAACAAACTAATAGTCATAGCTACATTCAGTCATTCATATCTTAAATGCTCAAACTTGTCACCAAACACCTACATTTGGTCTATTGTGTCGACCTCTACTTGCAGCAGCGTGTGAACCTCTCCTTTCATATATTTTTTTTTATAGGTCCTTTCATATGACTTACTTCCAAGGCCAAAAAAATATTTAAAATATTGCTTGATACAATTTTGGTCATAAGATTATTCACACGAAATATAATCATCACACGAAACTATGGTCCGTATATCACTTTCACCTCTTTATAGTATTTCACAAACATATTATAAATATCATATCATATACTAAGCATTTAATTTGATAAACTTTCAAGAGTTCTTGAGATCTAAATTAATATTTATTTACTTGTCTCTTCTTCTGGGTCGATAAACAGTTTCCAGCCAAATCATAATTTATGTGTTCTCAATGGAAGCGAGTGAGAAGTCCTTTTCCTCTTTGGTTTTTAATAGTGAAAAGGTCATTTTCCTTGGTGAAGTAAAGAAGAGTATTTTTTTTTTCCATACTTAGATGATCCCCTCTAAATTAAAAATTATTTAATTAGATCGTTTAAGATGGTTTTTGGTCTGTTTATGATGATTTTTGGTATAAGAAAAATCAATCAAACATGAAACATAAATAAATATTGAACAAGTATGATTGCGGAAGTCCGAAAATTAAAAGATAGACTCAAGTGTGTGTTGGAAAGTTTTGAAAATATCTCTAAAATTATTTCAAATTTTGAAGGTGAAATAGGTTGAAAAAGGTAATGGTCAATTAACTTGAAGTAAATGACTAGATCGTAAAAAGGACAATCGAATTTTAATAGACTTAAAGGTAAAGTGACATGAATTGGAGTACTAGAATTTAAATGACATTGAATAAAATGCATAAAGTAAAAAGACGTAGAAGTAAAATTGCGAGTAAAAGTAAATTAAGAGAAAAAAAATGATATGATGAATTGAAATGTCAATAAAAACTAAATGACTCTAATGATAAAATTACAAAAAGTTAAAGGAATTCAAAGATATGAAAGATATATTTAACGTTCTTAAAAGCTTGAATCTACTTCTGGTTTAGGTGTAGTGTTTAGAAATTAAGTATATGCTCATTTGTCCTTTTGTGATAACAATTATTTGTAGATAAAAGAATTAAATGATTGTAATTAACTTCAGCGATAGGTCACATTTGTGAGAAGATGAAAGAATGAAGATTCAAGAGGTCTTATAAAACGTTACGGAAGGAGGAATTATGTTCCCAAATTTCAAGACATATTATATAGAAGCAAACACCTAAAAAGACGAAGAAACAAGCGTTTTCAGCATCGGATGACACACACACACATGTGCCCAACACACAGAATGGGGCGCTAGGCGCCCAAGAACTATACACACAGACGCTTGGTGCCCAAACCACCAATCGCATGCGCATGGCGCATGGTTCTAGGCGCCTGGCACTTGACCCTTGCGGGCCAAGGCGCTGTTCAGGTGGATACTCTCCCTATAAATACCACATTCCTAATTCACATATTCTCATTCAGAACGAAGTAGTTCAAGAGGAAGGCAAACACTAGGAGCTTCAAGGGAGAAGTCTCTCTCTCTCTCTCCTCACTCAAGGTTTTTCTAGGGTATGCTTTATTTCTTTTGTAATTTTTCTTTAGTTACCATAAGTAACTAAATCTTTTTAGGCTAGGGTTCTAAGATTAAACCTTTATTTTGTTTGTTGGATAATTATTTAATTTAAAGTCTTTTATTCAGCTATTTTATGTTCGCTATTTAGTTTTACTGTATTGCGTAAGATTTGTCTCCTTTGAAACATAACCCTGTATTGGGCACTTAAGGAGGTGACATACCTAGTATTGATGTATATTTGTCTAATCAGGAAGTAATTAATTAGTAAATAGGAAAACAATCCGAAAGCGAGCGTACCCTGACAGTAAGTACTTAGGGAGGTGACATACCAATATTGATGAACATTTGCTGAAATCAGGTAGTAACTAACTAGTTATTAAGGAAACATGTGACTTCACGACTTAAAGCAGCCCACTTACTCCATTCTTCTTTCACCTTGGTAAGGTAGACACTGATAGGGCTGTCGGTTTGTAGAACTACCGAGAGGAAAATGTGACATGTACTTTTAAGGTTCATGGATGAGGGAACCTTTAGGAACAATGGGAAGTCATACCTATGAAAATTTAGGAACTCTAATTTAAGTTTATGTTTCAATTACCTCTAAGCGATTAAGACCCCCACAAACCGTCACATGGATCAGTAGGTACAACTCGACAGGCGGAGGATATACTTATATCTATGAGAAAGTAAGACCCCACACGTAAGGATCATCGTGTGACCAGCAGGTGCAACTTGATAGTTGATTAGGTTATAATGTCCCAACGAACACATCACTTAAATAGTCTACTTAGAATAATTGAACTTGACTTGACTGCTAATTAATTCCAACAAATAAATAGAGGGGATTCAAAGAATCCTAACCGCCGGTAACATTCTGCAATCAAAACAGGTAAACTTTGCTCTGTTGCAAACAAATGAGCTTTGCAAAACTATATACCTTTATCTCTTTTATTTTATTTTGTTCCAAAATAAGTAACGCGAATTGTTTGGTTGAAACGACAATCCTTGTGGATACGATACTCTACTTACACTTTATTACTTGATAAAAGATTTGGTACACTTGCCAATATGTCAATTAGTAAGACAAATGATAAGAAAATGTCAATATGTTAGACATAATAATACTTGGTATACTATGACAAGTAACAAAATTTGCTTGTTTAGTATGAAATATAAGACTAAAGAAGACAAACAACTTATGAGGAAATGAGAAAGGTCACCAAGCATTATACAAGTTGATCAAGCCCAAAGAAAGAAGGAATGAATCCTTCAATCAACAGATTATCAACGCAAATCATCATTTGTGCTAAAGGTGCAAAGCCATTGCCGTGATATGGTGATCTTCTGCATGACATGTTAAATTTGTAATTGAATGTTAGTGTAAAATAACTTTACACCATCGTGAATATTTCTAATCTCTTAGTATATAAAATTATGTATTATATAAATATTTTGTTTATTTTTTTTGCAAAAAATAATTGTTTTAATTTTATTTTATATAAATTTTATCATTAATTTTTTTTCGACCTCTGTTTGATAGATTTCTGAATCCTCTCGGATTATTTCACTATTTTCATTAAAGGAGATGATGGAGAATTAGGTAGAAAGAAGCGGAAGAAGAAAATACAAAAACTATTGGATGACCAATTTAGAGTATGTTTGTTTAAGAAAAAAAAATTACTTTTGTCATTTTTGAGTTTGTTTAAAATTAAAAAAAATCATTTTATGAAAAAAATCTATTTTTGAATCTAAAATGAAAAGATATTAAGATTATATTGTGCAAAAATCTATTTTTTCTTTAAAAAAATGGTTTCTATGGATAGTAAACACATAAATAGCTTCAAATTTTTATCAAAACTCTAGAAAAAAAATCTACATATTTTTAACACAAAATCTATTTTTTTTAGAGGTGAAACAAACACAAAAATCTATAATGTCACCTTACATCGGTTGCTACCCGATGTGAGAACTCATTTCCAACTGATGTAAAAACTTCATCGTGCAGTAGTGATATAGTATCAAAGTGGGGATGACAATATGATAATTGAACTAAGATCTACGCTCTAGGAGAGAATGTGGATATTAAAATTGTATTGAGGTTCTACATTACCAAAGTTTTCTTATTTTTGAATGTATATATGTATTTGTACACCTTAATCCTTATTATAAGCTAGTTTATGATAGTAAGATCCAAGATTTATGATAGGTTATGTCATTTTGAATATCCATTTTGATGTGTGTGTTGTTTTGTTTGTGTGTGTCTGTATATATAATGGTCACTAGTTAAATTTTAAAGGCTAAAGCTAAACTACACTTTTCGGCTCCTAAGTTTCAAAATGTTACGATTTTGGCCCCCTATTAAAAAAAATGGCAAAGACAAAGGAGTAGTTGAGTGTGCATGGAAGGATTAGGGTGATTGGGAGGAAGGAAGCTTGTAGAAATTGTCATCATTCAGTTCAGCCCTCCTAACAAAATTGCCCCCGTGCTCATGTATTTTAACTCATAATGCCATGGAAAAAATTTAATAGAAACATTGTTAGATCAACATAATTCTGAAACATAAACCAAGTTTTGTGTAACTTTGGGGACACAACATATTTGATAATTCTAACGGTTTGTATTTAGTGGGAATAATGGTGCAACCAGAAAAAGAAATAGGAAGTTTACTACCATTGACAACCTGAAGATTATCTGAACTTGTGTGATCACTCTTAACTGAGCGATTATCAAAATAGTTTGTAAATATGATGCGAGACTCCTAAGTCGAAGAGCCATTTTGGAGGAGGAACACCAACATGGACATCATTGGCAATTGGTTGTGTTTGCTTGCACAAGTTTTTCTTTAGCTTAACATTGCAAGAAATTATGTCCTCTTTTGTTGCAGTATTGGCATATTACATCATAGGTATTTTTTCTATGGTTGGATGGCTCTAAAGGCTTGAAAACATTGATCTCTACCAAAATTAGCATGATTTCCAACAACTCTAAGCACTAAAATCCTTTCACAGTGGCATTTCACAATACACTACTAGAAAAAGCAAAATTAACGAGGGAAATTAGTGACGGAAAAAATGAAATTCCTCACAAATTTCTTGGTTGCAAAATTTAGTGACGGAATTAGAGAGGAATTTCACGTTTTCCCTCACTAAATATCCCTCACTAATTTTTGTTTTTTTAGTAGTGATATTAGGGTTCATGTTTTCACCCACGGAAGAAGAGACTTTTGTTTCTTTCATTTTCCTTAGAATGGGTGATGTTATGTTAGCGTGGAAGAATAAAATCGATAAAAAAATTCAAAAAATATGCAATACCCTCTTATTGAGAAGCCAACATTCTTTATTGTAAAAATAAAATAAAATAAAATATCAAGTGAATGTTTATTCTATAATAATTATACAAGACAAGATAGAAACTAGTTCAACAAATTCAGACAATCTTTTGGATATATGGCATATAATGTACTATTACATGGAATTTCATTCCACTTAATTGTAGTTTGAACAATTCAAATAATATACCTACGTTAAATAATTCTTTAAAAGATTATCAAATTAATATTGAAATGGAAATGGAGACTGCTAAGAACTATACCATTTTATCTTTTAATTTGTTTAGTTCCAGGATTATATATTTTTTGAATCAAACATGAAACAAGACTGTTATAGCGTCCTTAAGCTGGTTTTTAACACGAAAACTTTTTTTTTAAACAAAGTTGCGTATTGAACTTCCTTCTTATATATATTGAAAACAAAATTTTTGTTTTTTCTCAAACCTCTTATTGCAAAACTGCGACCGTGGATTTGTTCAACGTTTGATTGGAATAGTTTTTGTATAGCAGGTTGGCAACACACGATTCTGCATTTTCAATAGTGGATCGTAATTAAAAATTGGAGAGTAATCGCATTTGCATATAGCACAAATTTGATTATACTTGTTGAGCGATTTTTTGTTTGAATGATCCACGTTTTTTACCGATACTTTGAGGGTTTTTTACCCATATATTAGTTGTTTGTTGCTCCTCACAGTTTCTTCATCAGGCAAATTGAGGGAATTTTATTTCCACTTGATATTACTTTGTTATTGTGTTTATGGGATAATTATCGATCCTTCATCCCACATACTAAGATCAGGACATTCTAAGACACTCGCAAAATCGGCATAAAAAGAATAAATAACCGGTTTAAAATAGCATTCTGCACTAGTGCACTTTGTGTTATCCCTTATTGTTTTGCAAATCAAATACATCCTATAATAATAATTGTCAAGTTAAATTAATTGACCCAAACCTTTTGCAAAAGCTAAAAATTAGGAAACACTAAACAGAAAACCTAGGGTTCAAAAATTCCACATGAATATAAATCACTACACATTTAATTTGTATAGCCACTGTATTAATTGGAATATGAAAACATGCTTAGCTGTTTTGGGGGTTGTTCCACTTATTATCAACGAGAATTTTGTCATTCATTTTCATACTGTTCTATCTGCCTTGATGTATCCATACATAAATGCTTGCTCTTTATGTAAATGTTACTACTTAGCTTTCCACTTGGCTACCGAGAGTGCCTTACCTATAAGGGACTTGGTTGCTTGTTATTGCTGACTTTATCTACCATCTTGTCTCACCAAGTTAACAATGAACTTGGCTAAGCTTCATAGTGTATTAATATAGTACATATTTGATTTCTAACTCTATTCATGAAGCCTCCATCAACGCAACTACTATTTGATTTCTAACTCTATTCACGTAGCCTTCATCTTGTACTCTTCTTGATATGAACTGATTTCTCTATTTATATTTCTTTTTTCATCGAGCTTAATCATATATTAAGAGATAACATTGCATTTATTAAACTCTTCATCCGCATATTCTAATGAAATTATGAAGTGTTGTTGTTGCAACTATTGTTGTTTGATTAGTGAAAATAGTCGCATATCAATAAGATATTCATACTTGTGATTTGGTCTAGTCTCCAAGTGCATTTGTATCTTCTTCTTTTTTTAATAATATTTCTTAAGTGTTGGTTTGTTGCATTTGCACACTTCTTTGTACTTAAAAAAATCGACATTTTTTTTTACAAAAATAAAACGATATTCATTCAAATTGATATAATAAAACAGATACAATAACATCATGAACATCGCTAAAAACGTAAAGGGTGAATCTGCAAACAAATTCACTGCACCGAAATTAATATCATACAACAACAAAATACCTACGGATAGTATGATAAAATCTAAATCACTAGATCCAGATCTGCAACGTTGACGTCTAAATCATTGATTGAAGTTGATATTTCAATATGAACCAAACGAACATTGAAACCAGACGCGAACTGAAATAACGCCGCACTAAGACGAAGAACAACACAATGCTGCATTCAGACGACGAAATCACGAAAAAAACACAGAAAAAAATTGATGTATGTGAAAATCACTTTTAGATCGAAATAAAGGGGAAAAAAGATGCAGAGGGATAATTCTATGTCAAAAAATGATCTAAAACTATCCCTCCTCGATGAATTAAAGAAAAAGATAACTTAAAAGAAGTTGAAGTTTCTCTCACTAAAAAACTATGACCGACTATTTTTTAGGAGTTCTGTCTAATCTTAACATAAAATAAAAAATCGACTTGTTGTTTGTTTTCATACATATTTTTTTTTTTATGTAACTAAAAATCAATTTTTGATATCCTTCCTTCAAATCTATATATCTAAATCCTACTAAGTCTCCAAACCCTATTCCCTAACCCTAATACTCAATTTATCTATTTTACCCTTATTTTTACAACCTAATCCAATTTTATCCATAAACCCTACATTTTCCCCTCCTTTTATGAGAAAAAAAATCATGTGGCACATGAAAAGTTCATTTTTTTGAAAGTCGCTAATGTCATTGCAATTCTTTTTATTTTATTTTTTATAGCAGTTCATTTTCATTGTTATTTTTTCTTTACCACATGCTTCCAATTCACAACTCTTACCACTAAGGCACTGATGTTTTTGATAACATGTGATTGCTTCAATATTATGTATTCAACACAAATCTTGGGTCATATGTCTTTCAATCCCACGATCCCTAAATCATTTCTCACCATCATGCAATTGAACCTAATAACCATAACCTCACCATTTTTGGCGGACCTAATTGATTTTTATGAAAAAAAGGTCTCCAAGGAATTGAATCAGGTAGCACATAGAAAATTAATCTTTTTTTAAAGTCACCAACGCCATTGCAATTCCTTTTTTTTTTTTATAGCAGTTCCTTTTCATTATTATTTTTCTTTCAATTACCACATAACGGTTCCTTATCATTATTATTTTTCTCTTTTGATACCACATAGCGGTTTCTTTTCCTACAAGTCTCAGAAACCCTATTCCCTAACCCTAATACTCAATTTGTCTATTTTACCTTTATTTTTACAACCTAATTCCAATTTTGTCCTCCCACTCACAATAAAATCCTATTGAGTTCATCATGTCCATAAGGTAATGAATGAAAACAAACGTTTCAATAATGGAGAGACAATAACATTAAATTGATTAAATGGATATATTCAATTGCTTAACAATGAAATATTAGTATTAAAAACAAAATATTCTACTTCAATTTGCAGTTTTAGTTGGCAATACACTCCCAACTTTAATTGTTTTTACTTATATATAATAGCTCAAATTCAATTGGATAGTTCCATATCAAGTGGGGAAGGTTACACTTATATTTGAGTATACCATTTTTAATGTTGATTTTATGTGGGCTACTACGGTAGAATTAATCAAAGAAAAAATATCTTTATATAAAAGTCAGGATGTTATGCCTCGTTGGAAAAAATAAAGATTGCGATGTTAGAGTGCATACCTTTGATGTACAGTGACGCTACCGTATTAATCTTCAGTATTTCTTATTCTTAGATATCTATAAACTCAAAAAATACGGTGACATGACCATTCTCCATTCAATTTTCCGTCGACATTGGTTTATGGGATGTGAGTTTGAAACATATTCCATTTTTTTAAAAGTCTCTTTGAATTTGGCTAATGTAGATAATGTATATTTTTTTTCAATTGTTAATATATTGTTTTTAGTGTTGATATGTTTTCAAAGAAATATTTATTTATTGTAACATATAGGCTTAATTGCACTTTTGACCCCCTATGTTTCAAGAAGTTGCAATTTTGGCCCCCTAACTAATTGAAATACAAAACAACCCCCTATGTATTGGATCTTTGGCAGTTTTGGCCCCATAGACCAATTTTGACTCGGTCAACGCTGACGTGGCACTTCAAAGCAATGCACACGTGGCGGCTTTGAAGTGCCAC
>Ga0315914_1000096_pt1 | contig 73974 bp, 30 predicted proteins | sample MpolenodulesMG_FD_203920 | JGI IMG/M metagenome (GOLD analysis project Ga0315914, IMG submission 203920) | Medicago polymorpha root nodule microbial communities from Los Angeles, California, United States - elongated nodules | ecosystem: Host-associated > Plants > Roots > Nodule | place: USA...
CCAAAGAGGTCTCTTGCTGCAAATTGTAAGCACTTTGGACAGTAAACTGGAGAGTGCTAGTTCCTCCCCATCCTACAGTGTCTGGACCATCAAAATCAGAAGGGGTTGGAAGGGCTAAAATCCGGTTAACAATGTCCACATGCAAGTTATCGATCAAAAAATTTAGATCCCATTCACTAGAAATATTAAGAGCATCCCTGACTGAAATAGTAGTATCCACATAAGATTGATTAGCAGAAGAGAAGAGAGAAGGATTACTCGAGACCCACTTATCGAGCCAAAAGTTAGTATTTCTCTCATCTCCAATTTGCCAAATAACATGACGCTTAAAATCATCCCAGATTTCTACAATCGCTTTCCACAGGGGAGAGTCATAAGGTTGGGAGCTAATATTGTTATTAAGATCATTATTTCTACCGTACTTATTTAAATATATTATTATACATTAGAATTGAAATATGAAAAAAAAATATAATCAAATTTTCTAAAAAGTCCCGTAGAACATCAAAAGGAGTTTATCTCAAGGATCTATTAGTTTATCCCATATGAGACGAGCTTTTAAACTCAATGCCTTTTATGTATGAGAAATTAAATATAAATATCGTTTCTTACAAAATTTACAATATATATTCTCCTATGTTAAGAACAAAAGCAGACTTTATCCTTTTTTTTAAATAAAAAGAACAAAAACAATAAAGAATTGCAAAGGGCCTTATTTAAGCATACTATCTTTTTGGTTTGATTGCATTTTTTTCCTCCTCCTACTTTAAGATATGGCAGTTTTTATCCCTTCATTAAAAATTGGTGATGTTATGCGCTGATAATAGAAAACGACCAACATTGATGAAATTGTTTGTTTTCGTGAGTTGAACTTAGTTGGTAGAAACGTTGAGGAACCGGTGTTCGAACTCCGAACATCCTACTTATTCTCCTTAAGAGATGAAATTTTAGTCATTTAGACTACTTGACAAAAAAAAGGATGAAATTGTCTGAAATTTCTCTTAAAACTTAATTTAAAATAGGGTTAAATATATTTTTGGTCCATATAAATATATCAACTTTTCGCTTTAGTCCCTCTAAAATTTTCTTTCAACTTTTAGTTTCTATAAAATTTTCAATCATTACTTTTGGTCTCTATTCAAATTTTGTATTTTTTAATGAAATTGTGCAAAAATGTGTAGAATATTGTAAAAATCTCTCTAAAAAAATTAGGATTTTTTAACAAAACATAAATTAAATATGAATTTTTTTAACCACCAAAAAAAAAATCATATTTAATTCATGTTTTGTTAAAAAATTCTTTTTTTTTTTTTGTGAGATTCTTATAATATTATACATTTTTCTATACGATTTTATTAAAAAATATGAATTCTACATATGAGTTTACTTTAAAGAAGGGACCAAAAGTGAAGATGTACAATTTTTGGGGGACTATAAGTCGAAGAAATTTTTTAGAAGGACTAAAACAAAAAGTTGACATATTTATACGACCAAAAACAAATTTAACCTTTTAAAATATGTCATATCATCGGTTCAAAAGTATAGGGTGAATACTAGGGTTGGGAATAGGCCAGGTAATACTACAAAAAAAAGGGTGTTGGTTGTTTTTTATTTTTAAAAAAAAGATATAAATGATAGGTTAAATATATTTTAAATTTATGTAAATATATCAACTTTCAATTTTAGTTACTTTAAAGTATTTCTTCAAAAATAGAAAAAATAATAATATGGGATCTTACTTGGTGAACCTAGCAAGGCTTGTTAAGTATTTCTTTCTGAACCTCTTTCAATCACCAACATATCATGAGCTTTAAGTGATGATTAAAGTTCTTCAATCTTCAATGTATCCACATCCTTAGCTTCTTGTATCGCCACAGCTATGAAATCAAATTTAGAAGTAAGGGATCTCATTATCTTACCCACCACTTGTTGATCTGACACAACTTCTGCACAAGCCTTCATCTGATTAACTACATATAACAGTTTGGAGAAATAATGAGTGATCCTTTGATCATCTTTCATCAACATCAACTCATACTTTCTTCTTAATAACTGAATCTTCACTTGCTTTACACTGTCACTGCCTTCATAGTATTTTGCAAAGATATCCCATGCTTCCTTAGATCTTGTTATCTTTGAAATCTTCTCATAGTGATTAGAATCCACGTTCTGGTGAATGTGGAACAAAGCCTTACAGTCTTTCTTCTTCTATTCTTTGAAGGTTGATGTATGCACATCTGTAGCATTTGCACCAAGATCTTCAAACCCATTCCCCACCAATTCAAGAACATCTTGTGCTCCAAATAGAGACTTCATCAATGCACTCTACCTTTCCCAATTGTTTCCATCTAGGGTTAATTCATTTTCATTTTAACGTTCAAAGATAACCACAAAATTTAACATTGAATAAAACACTTGAACAACTTGCTTTTTTCAATCATGCAATTGAATTTGATTGATTACAAAACCTAAATTATCATATGGCATGCACATGATTTTATATAAAATATGAACTTGTTTAAGATAAAGCAAAATATAAATGACTGGAAATTTGTCAAGATATTATCAATACCAATTTATGTGCTTTTCCATTCTGCAACTGTTGCTTACCTTCGGTACCCTCCCCCTCGATAAACGTGGATTGTCCGGTGTCCAATGGTATATGTAGTCGGGGGTTAAAATCCTCTTCATTTTTATAACTTCATGGTCCTATCATTAAATGAGTCACACCATCATTGATTATTTTTTACTTTTTATGTGTCTTTATCTTTCTAAATAGAGGAAATGGAGAGAGAAATAAATGGAGAGGATGCCCCTAAAAACTGCATTAACTATACTGAGATCTTGAAATTTCGCTAAGCCAGTTAAAACTAGGTTTGCAAGCATGATAATATTTCAACTCTGTTCGATTTATTTGCTCTATTTATTTATGAGAGAACATATCTTTCAGAATTCGCTATCATATTGTATTACACAACAACCATATGTAACTGTTTTTAAAAAAAAAAAAATGTAACACAATTACACTAATATCATCCAAATAACAACGGTTCAGCTGATCATTTTTTTTAATGAAACATATTGCTAACAAATACAGGCGGGTCCATTATTCAAAAATAAATAAATACAGGCGGGTCCTTGAGGCATACAAACAGCTCAACTGAGATGGACCACCAAAAGCGATGGGCCTAAAAAAAATTATAGCCAATACCCACCCCTCAATCAAAGGAAAAAAACATGCTTTTTGTTTCTTCTTGCTTTGTAACGATACTTCTTTCTTCTTCTAAACCTCTCTCGCATTCCTTCCCGACCTCCATCTCCCAGCTGCACGCCGCCACACACACCGGTTACAACCACCAATCCAACATACATCTATTTTCTAAACTCTAGTTCTTCTATTTGAACAATAATTCAATGCTATCAAATCATCCAATTTGTGTAACCACTTGATCAATCAATTTGGAAATCTATTTCAAAGAATCACAATAATCCTTTCTTTTTTCAGAATTGTGTTTTTATTTTATTAAAGACTTATTTTTATATCCAGAAGTCCTAGCTCAACTAGCAAAATGCCGAAATTGTTAGGCTGGATGCCATGACCGGGGTTCGAACTCCGGAACCTCCACTTGTGTGTGAGTTTATAATGGTTTTGCCATTTCATCTATCTACAAAAAAAAAAAAACTTATTTTTATTATGAGAGTCGAGTCTCCAATTTCATAGGGACGGATACTTATAACACGGTTCAATCTTGTTTTTCAAACATCTTCACATCCATTGTCCTTAATTAAATGAACAAATTTTTAACAAGCTGTCAACCTTGACAACAACATCTTCGCCTTCTACACATCTTTTGGTTCCATCATTAATCATCAACTAAACACAAATTCTTAGTCACATCAGCACATATAAATTAATGTCAGATTTATTCATCCTTTGAATGTGTTACAATTTGGCCAGAATATGAATTTAATTCTCAGTAATTTTGTGCATTGTTGGATTTCGTTTTTTTTTTCTTTTCATAGGAGGATAGTTAGACGTTGTTTATGTAACAATTACAAAAGTTCGAGATATACCTTGAATAATAAACCAAACAAAATTTTAGGAGGTAATTTATTTTTTATATTATATATATAAACACACCAAGACTATGTCAGCAAACTTGAGACGTGGCATATTGAAGTTGATAGAGTCCTTTTAATAAATGTAGTTCTATTTAAAGACTTTGAATAATGTAATAAATAATATGACTTATTATAATAATAACTAGTACAATATTATGCTCTGGTATTGGTTATTATTGTTTTGGGAAAATCTATATATTAAATCATAATTATTGTTTGTTTGCATCTACATATAACAAACACAACCATGATCAACACCTCACCATGAAGCAGGAGTTGGCGTATATTGCCGAAAACATCAAGAAATATTGTTTATGCTATATTTTATGTAGGAAGATGTCAAAAATGAGTTTTTTGTTGTTGACAAGTGTCGCAAATCATACAGCTTAACTCATTTCTCCATACTTAGACTTATTGTATATACGTAGTAAGAGTGTAGATTCATGTCACAAAAGGCTCTACTAATAATACTAATAATAATTAATCAAAATCGTACTACAATTCTTGAACATGACATGTGAAAAAGTCAACGATTTGGGTTTTCTCAAATACCTATCACATTCTGTGGTGTAACAAAAGGATTAAATAATGGAATATTTTAACTTAAGGGAACATCAGCTCATAATATATAAAACCATTGCTAATTACCACTAGTCGGTCATAATAATAAAAGTAAACTGCAATATGAATCCAGGGTTTAAAGTTTAAACTGTGAAATTGACATTCCAAATAAATTTTTCTTCAATTATCACCCTCAAATTAATAGATTAGCTTTATATAATTCTTATGTATGTAAAAGTAACATCCCAGGTTCAACGATTTCCATCCACTTTTTTGGATCCAATACTTAAGCAAAACTGCTTCCCCACATGGAAAACTTAGCCAAGGCACAATAGGTACACCAATAATATCAAAAATTCGATTTGATAATACAACTTGGCGAAAGTAAGTAAAGCGTAATTAACATGTATGTTTGAGACAAAATAAAGTTGACAAGATGAGTAGAAGCATTATAACCATATATACACACGTGAAAAGCTTTGTTTTTATTTTTGGGTAATGGTCGGACTTTGAACCCCAGACCTTGTATATATTATGTATTGTCCTTATCAATTGAATTAAGTTCACGTGGACCGCGGAAAGCTTTGTTAACTATACACCAGCGTTTCAAAGATGGTCCAAATTCAAGTTTTATACCATTGTCATTCAGAACGAAAAATCACATTTTTTGTCCATCCTTTGATTCTTAGACGAATGATTTTAGTAATCCAAAGTTTGATTGAAAGATAAGTCCGAATAAAATTTGTTTCACCCAAAAATCAAACTAGATTCTCTGAAACGAACAATCATAATTTTTTTTATAGACAAATGTTACCACTTACAAGTTAATTTTTTATTATTTTTTTACAAAAAAGAAATACTTACAAGTTAATATGTTGCAAGCAAAATCGTAATATAAATTGTTTTCATAATACTTCTTCAAAATCTCAACTCTTTCCGATCAAACATAAGATTAATGTTTAAATTTTAGGAAAATATTAACGAATGTCACCATAATACTTTTTAAAAACCTTAAATAATAATGTTAAATTTACGTATTCTAGACACTTGTTAGCAAATCTCTATAAATATATTTTACTTTTATCATTAATATTCCATAGATATTTAACAATCATAGAGTCCTCATAGTGTACATACAAAAGCCACGTGTAACATAACCTTAAGTGGAATAATTAAAATGATAGGAAGGTGCTTCTTCAATCCCTTTCCTCATGTCATGGCTATTTATATTAATTCTACATGAAGTATGAATTGGCCACTGAGACTGAGAGAAAGTGTCAGTTTTCCTGCTCAGTACCAACTACATATCTTCTTATTATAGCTACAAAATCAAGTGTCCCTGCAAGCAACGGTTGCAGCAGCTGACGAAGAAACATATATCTGGTAATTAATCTCTTAATAGTATCATTAGTTTTCTTCGTATAATCTTTTTTCTCTCTCTATTTCTCCTCTTCTCTATAATTTATTTATTTATTTTGTTTACTTGATTAAGAAAAAAGATCTACAACTTTATTTCATGTTTACTCTTCTCAATAAGACAAGAAAATTTAAGTCATATAAGTGTTTATTTCCCTTTATTTATGGTTAAGATCTAAATAGAGTAACGGGAATCCTTCAAAAAGAAAATTAAAAAAAGAGAATAAGGGAAGAAACCTTCTCTCAATATTTGAGGATCATTTCGTTTAAGGGTGAATGAATATGCTAACAAACACTTGGAAAAACATTTGAAACGAACTTATAAAATAAATTAATGAATTTGAGTCTTTTCAAATAATGGTCAATTCTCCTATAAAGTGAAAAAATGACATAAAAAAATATAGAAATAATTTCAGTCCATTGTTTTATATTCTTAAACATATTTTAAGCATATAAATTAAGAGAAATTATTGTACCAAATAGACAAATTAAACCCAAATCCTTATTAATTACCCAATCTAGATGAGAAAACTATAATTTTATCTCACCCAACAATTTGTAAGTATAACCAATTATGAAATATCCCAAATCTATTTGTAAAAAAAGAATCTCATATAATTTTTATTTTATTTTATAAATTTCATTATGAAGGATAATATCATATATCTATACTATATATAAAGAAAGTACACTGTTTTGAGTAAACTATCATAATGCTATTTTGTTAGTGTCATTCAAAAAGATAAAAATTTATATTATATTTGTTATATTTTTTAAAAATATTATATTTGTTATATTGTTGGTATTATTGAAAAAGATAAATATAGTTTGGTATTAAAATAGAAAATATCTATTATCTATACCTATATTTTTAATCAAAATCAAATTAATTTTAATCAAAATTTTATAAAAAATATCGTTTATAATTTATATGAATTATCATTATAAGAAGGACTGACAGACGTAAACGGACATGTGTAAATATAATTGGAAAATGCTTCAAGAAATAACAAGCGTAAAGAAAAATGATAAAGTGCAAAAGCCCTAAAAGGATACTACCTAGCTAACTTAATGGAAAACATATATACTACATTTTTTATTCTTTTTGAAAGAGTATATACTAAATTTTTGTTGTTGACGGAAACATATACTAATCGTATTGAAGTTAAAGCGATAAAATAAGGAATCGAGATAAAAGGTACTATTTGGTTTTGTCTATCTAATAGAAATGAACATTATAGGTTTAAGTGGGTTGGACTTTCTCGATCAATTAAAGTTCGTTACGAGATTTATAATTGGATTTTATCTTATAGTGTTTACTTTAGGGAGCTAGCCTCAACTTTATGAGTGGAAATATGTTTAAGTGGAAAATCATATCATTAAATAAAAAACTCCATTAAATTAACAACATGGCTACTATAAAAGGTATAACACTAAAAATGATTAGACTTTATGTATTTTATGTATTTTGTGACTGAATTTTAGATTACTACGACACATTTAAGGACTAACACTAAAAATGAATGCTTATAGTTTCCACAACGATATGTTTATCTATTTCGCATCAAATTAAATATAGACACTTCGTTTGTGGAATTTTTAAATTTTGGTGTTCATGTTCTACAAAAAAGAGTGGTTATGGAAGTATCATCTCTCTTAGCAGTTTTGCAAGATCTATTACATTAAAATATTTAAATAAATAAATTTTGTTAAAATGTAATGATACAAAATAAAACATTGTCTTGTGAACAAAATATTGCTATAACCCATTAGTAAATTTAATGTGTTAAATTAGTGATGATGTATACCTCGTGCATGTATAGTTCGATCGATAGTTTTATGGATATTAATTCTCTATTTTTTTACATTTATAATGTATGAATTTAACTACTACATTGTTTGACCAAATATAAATAAATCAGTGTTGTATACAAACGAAACCATTTAGATTTCAACTGTGGATGCTCTATTGCTCTTATCTATCCATCACCGACATTAAAGATGTGAATATTTCTTTACAGCTTACATAGTTATATATTTCGCCACATAGGTGTGAGAAATGGATAAGCCTGTCGTTTGTTGAGCTTTCTCAATACCAAATAGGGCAAAACAAACTCAATCATTTCTTTTACAACAAACACAAACACAGTCACAATCACTTTTTAACAAACTACTTAATGCAAATCCATTTGGATTGAGTTGGTGATGTTAACTTAGAATTTTGGGGCATGATTTTTTTCAAAGTTTAGGGTGTGTTTGGTTTAGAAGAGAGAAATATATGATAGTTTGAGAAGAGTTAAGTATGTGAAAAATAGAGTAGATTTGATGTATTGTTTGGTATAAGAGAGATGAGAGATTTAGAAGAGAGAGAAATGTTGATTATTTATTAAAGTACAAATATATCCTTACAATTTTTTTTCCTTCACCATATTGCAAGCTTGTAGTAATTTTACAAGGGCATTAATGGAACAATAATAAAAAAGTGAGATGTTTCTCTCTTTCTTCGGCATTTTGTAGAGAATAAAAACAAACGAGGGCCCACGTGTTTTTATCTCTCTCTCCCCTCTTTCTCAGTGCAACCAAACAGGAGAAGTTATGAACTTCTCTCCTTTTTCTGGTCATACTCTCTCTCTCTCTCTCTCCTCTATTTCACCTCAACCAAACACAATGTTAATTCTCTCTTCTCTATTTCACTTCAACCAAACACAATGTTAATTCTCTTTAATATCAATTTAAATTAGACGAGTTAATTTAGTTTTTTTTTAAAAAGAAACTATTAGCTAATTTATTTTTTTTTGAAGGAAATTAGCTAATTTATATTGTGGCCACTATTAAGTAAAGAATGACTACGCTTTGTACCAAAACAAAAAAGAAAGACAAACTTTTTTGAAAGAGAAAGAAAGACAGACTTCTACTTGTATTTTTGTATATAAAAAAAATGACAAGTCCATTTTTATTTGGGGAACACCGTCTATGTCATTTCACCCTCATATGCATTCAAGTTTGAACATTGTATTGTCTTAAAAAAAATTGTGTTGTCTAAAAATATCATTTCAATTTATGATATTTAGGGTCCGTTTGGTAAATATGAGAATTATAACAACATTCACAACGGAAAAATTTATTGTTGAATACTTAAATAAGTCAGGGTTTTGCTAGAAGACACTTTTATGAAAGTGTCTTTTAGTAAGTTATTCTATGAACATTTGTTAAAAGACACAACTAATTTTTATGAAGGTGTCTTTTAACAAAGTTATAACTAAAAAGTGAAAATCACACCTTGAAGTGTGGGTTGCTAAAATACACCTTCATAGGTGGCTTCTAGCAAAACCCAATAAGTCATACGTCTACACATTACTTATATATATTTTTTATGGTAGTACCTAATAAATATTCATTATCTTCAATTCAACATTTCACAAAAATTTCTTAAACGAAATCCACTAATCTTCTATGAATAACTATTTATCATTACATTTTATTTTTTAATATTAAAAATATATGAGACTCGTATATAAAGGGAAGTTTTGGTTGAGATCTTCTACTGTTCAACCCATTAGCTGCCAATGGTGGTATCTGTTACGTGTGGTGCTACATTATTTCTTCATAACGACATGTTGTCTATTTGACGAATATTAATTTATGTGGTACATATTTACATTGATTTGAATATGAACATAATGTTTGATTAACCATTGCCAATTAGAATTTCACATTTTTACAGTCTTGCAAAGAAATTATTTGCGTCTTTAATCTTTTTGGTATCTGTGACAAAAAATAGTAGTTTTATTGCACATTTCATATTTTTTAAAATAAAATTGTAATATTCAAAGATGAGCAGACTAGCCCAACACGTAGAATATGGTCGGTTGACATATGAAGTTTGCTAACTTATACCAACAAAAAATATGAAGGTTTAAGTTAGCAAAAATGTAACTTTTCATTTGGACAAAGAAACCAATATCCATTAGTGTCAACCAATTTAAAGTAAATGATAGTTTAGTAAAATTTGTATAAAATAAAAGTGGATCTAAGCTATTTGTATAAAATAAGTACCAATTTACAAAAGTTTTATTATTTAAAACTAATAGCTTGATGATTACTTTAATAATATTCATTAAAATGAAGAGTTTGTTCCAAAAATTTTGGGAAGTGAAATTTTGTTTCACAAGGACTATTTCAATCGAAAATGAAGAATAATTTAATAATTGTTCCCAAATGAAAGAAATCCGTCCTTCAATTATATAACTTACTATCATATCCATCTTTGTTGAACCTCTACTAATATCAAGCAAATCCTTTGAGATAACCTTAAATGAGTCATCATTGATACAAAATAAACTCAGTGAAGACGATAAATAAGCTACCATAAACCAACAAGTTCCATAACTTTTACATATCCAAAATCAATGTTGTAGTATTCGTCACTAGTTCTTTGGTGAAAATTCAGATGTTGGAATAAAATGCATGGACTATAGTCCACTGCTGTTCAAGATTCTAATTGTGATTTTGGTCTAAACCTCCATCATGATGATGATTGACTGAGTGAAAATTTAGGGAGGGACAAACATATTCATTCATGATATTAATCGTTTGATTTTTTTGTCAAGATAATTTAGCAATAGAGTAGCGATATTTGTAAAACTATTTGGTGACAACTTTTGTGACAACATTCTTTTTCTTTCTTCTTATTGATCAACAACACTGAAAAGAGAAAAAAGTAGAAAAAGAATAAACACATACCGTGAGTGTGAGATAAAGAGTTATTCAAAAGTTATCGTAAAATGATTGTACAAATATCATTTCTATTAGTGATATATGAATTTCACCCAAACCCGTTTCTTTGCAACGGGTAAGAATGGGGTACCTTCATTGAATGCTGGGCTCCAATGGTTGTGATGTGTGATATACATATGATCAACGCTTTCTTTTAGTTGTGGGGTTATGCTTATCAATATTACTCCTTAATGGTTTCCTTTTCTTTGTCATTTCATTACAGTCAGTTGTTCAACAATCAACAATATGTAGTTAAAGAATTCAATAATTTGTATTTTTAAAATAATTAAATAACATATATTTACGTATTTGTCTATAAATAATATGTCCTAATATTTCTTTTCATTGAAGATGTTTGGGGGTATGGGCATGGTTTAATGTTCAATTTTTATTTATTTCCAACTGACTTAGAGATCGTATGGTATGTATGATGATAATGTACAAAAAGGTACTTTAATGGATGGTAGTGAAAAGTGGCATAAAACAACAGGAACCAATCACATGCAGGAAAGAAATTAGGCTATTTATAAAAAATGACTGTATTCTAAAAAAGAAAAAAAAGACTGTAAGTTGACGTCAGTATTTAATTGCCGACTTTAATTTGTCCTTGCATATGAATTTTATGTGTTTAGATTTGACGGTGTAAAGAAAATGGAAACCAGAAAAAATTCCCAAGCCCCATATGACATGTGTTTCATTATTATTTTTCTATTTGGTTTCATATAGTCCAGATTTCTTCTATGTTTCATTAATGAATTTTTGTCAAAAAACTATGATTATTAATTAATTTAGTGATTTTGGACGACTTTTAGTTTTGACATGTTTTTGATGATGTAATTATATGAAGTTATGATTTGTAGTTTTACTTAAAATGTAATTTTTACGATCTAATATGTATTTATTTGACTAATTTTTAATTAAAGTTAATTTTACACAATCAATTCATTCAAAATCATTATTTTTGATACAAATTAAAAATCAACTTTGATCAATGCAAAATCAAAGAAGAACACAATTTATATTTTGTTTTTGACCCGTGATTATAGACATGGACCCACTTATTGCCTTCAAATTAGTAATAATATGTTAGTAGACTAAATCATCATGTTAAAGCCATTTAATTGGTTGCACTAATTTCCTTCAAAAGAAAAAATTGGTTTGCACTAATTGGTAGTAAAATAATCAAAGAAGTATAATTTGGAGGATAAAACAGAGTGGTGGATAATTTTTAATATGAAAAATCGCAATCATTAATTTGAGAATTGAATTTCTGTATTATGTTATTCAAATATATTTGCATGTGAATCCATTATAGAAAATCTAAACCTACAAGAAATCCTCAAAATGCCTCATAGATATTAATTTAAATTCCAAACAAGGAAAAAAAAGGCTTCATAACAATAAGACAAACAAACTACTTTTTGTTTTGTTTGCATCTTCAAATACTGTCGGAACTTTCCTTCTTTTGCTTGTTCTTGTTCTTGTTCTTTTTCCTTCTTTTGCTTCAGTTTCAAAATTTCATTCTCTCATTCTGATTTCAGACAGTGATGAAGCAGCAGCAGAAACACACAGCCAACAAGCAACAACAGGTACTTTCTCTATCTATGTTGAGCCTTGCATGGCTTATCTAATACATATTAGTTTTTATACTGGCCTAACTCATCCTTACAATACCGGCTTGTAAGAGGATGAGTGTATCTCTTTATAAATTCTAGTCGGACTTTATCTATAATCTATGCGGGACTTGATTTGTGCAAGTTGGTGTTTGTGAATATTTGGAAATTGAGGCAAATTGCAGTGAAATTGAGCTGAAGTGTATATTTTTTGGCTTGGTCTTTGTTTATAGAATTTATGGGCAACAATGGTCATGCGTAAATGGCTTAACATTAAAAGGAAGGAGTCTGATGATTACAGCACTGACCCTGATGATGATGATGAGGATGACCCTGAAACTGATTCAGACAATGAAGGTTAGTCTATTTAGTGATGTTTCTATTGTAATTAGTAAAACATTGGTGCGAAATTTTGTCGCCGTGTCATTGGTGATGTCATTGGCAGAAGACTATTGTTCGAATATATTAAATATAGATAGATAGATAGATTTAAGAAATTAAGTGTGTTATTCATTTAAAGATTTGGAAATTGAGAATTATGGTTTGTGTCTAATGATCTGAAAATTCAGAATTGTGATTGATTTGAGATCTTAGAGACCATGTCTTGTGTGTGATGATTGGTTTTTTCTGTGATCTGTCTCAATCTTAATTGGGTGTATTGTGCAGAGTGGGGAAGCCGGTCGCGGATTAGGGACAGCAGAGAGGATGAAGCTCCGGCTGAATCAGATGGTGACTATTTTCTTTCATATATGAAATGAGAACAGACAAGTTTTACTGATTTTGTCTTACTTTCGAGACTAGTATAATGTTGTTGAATGGTGATACATGATTATAGTTTTGAAACTACCACTTGTTAGTTTTGACAATTCTTCCTGCATTAGACAGTTGGAAATTTGTGGATTCCCTGAATTTAAACCGAGAACCGGAACCTCATGTGTGACTTTTGAGTTGAGAGCTAAAATATATATCAAAATCAAATAAGTTTTTGAAGCAATAAAAACATGAACTCTGAATAATTAGACTTCTGTTTAATGGCGTGTATTTTAGAAAAATATAATAGATATGTAATGGCATGAAAAATTTCTTCCTTCCTTGTCAAAAAGGATTCATCACATATTTTAGGTTGCGGTTTCAATAACCTCAATGCAGCTGTAAAAGTAGTAGTTTCTAATTATTCTTCTATTATGAAAATTACAAAAATTTACTATATGCTTTTCTTGATTAGTTTATCAACACACCCTCTAAATTTCAAACGAACTGCAGAATTTCTCCCAGGCTTAAGGAGGCAAAAGTCATTGACTGTAAGGTCTCAATATATAAACAAGAAGGAACTGAGGTTAGGAATCGCTCGTCTTAGAAAGCATAGTCTATTTTTGTTATTTCTCACAAGCCTCTCATATCTGAATTCTGCTGTATATTTTTCTATTAGAGTATGTGTTGGGACATGGAATGTTGGAGGAAAACTTCCACCTAATGACTTTGATATTGATGATTGGCTAGACATTAACCATCCAGCTGATATCTATGTCCTTGGGTAAGTTTCACACTAAATTTTCTCATTTTCCTACTTTCTTCTATTGCATATACACTCAAATATAATGCCATTTTGAAATCACTTTTAATACTTTTTCTTGTATAATCACATTTTTATGGATTTGATTCACATACACATTCAATGTAAAGATTCTTTACACTGTCAATCATTTGTAGTCGTCTGATCATGAAAAAAGTTTGACTTTAATCATAACTTACTTCTAAAGTCACGCGTATGATCGTTTCTGATTTATTGATAGTATAAAACTTTTTGCGCTGACTGTGTTTCAAAATTAAACTTGTGTTTCTATATACGCATGGAAGTTTGTCTAATTTGTTTGACTAAAAAGTTTCTTTGCACTTTGCAATTGCAGTCTTCAAGAAATTGTACCTTTAAACACGAGTAACATTTTTGTTGCTGTAGATACTCGTCCTGTACCGAAATGGGAAAACTTAATTCGAGAAGCTCTGAATAGAGTTCAATCAAAACCTTCAAAGATAAAATCCTTTAGTGATCCTCCATCTCCATCAAAGTTTAAACCATCAGATGATGCACCAGATATAGAAGAAGAAATTCTATTAGAAAGTGATAGTGATATTGGTGAGGAGATTCATCCTTTAGGTGAAGAACATAATTTATTTGATGGAGTCACAGATAAACAAATCATAGATGAAGCACTGAATACTAGTTTGAAGGATTCAAATGCTTCTGATATAGCTGACAACGATTTACAGAATCAGTTATCTTATCAAAGAAGGTTGAATCGGCTAAATCATTTCCGCGACGAAGATTCATCGGAAAACAATGAAACGACTTCTTCTCAACAGATTAGTAAGCTATCTAGAATGGTTAGTGGGACTGAAAGAATTGGTTTGAGCTGGCCAGAGCCACCATTACATTTGTTGCCTCAGAAAGTATTGGAGAGACCAACTTCTTTTAAACCGGTTAAATCGTTTAATAAAACGAAGTCGTTTAGAGCCTGTGATTCTTTCAAATCAAAAACAGATGCTATAGATTTATTGGCTGATATTGATCTTGAAGCTTTAATGAAGAGGAAAACAAGATCGTCGTATGTGAAGATAGTGAGCAAGCAGATGGTTGGTATTTTCATCACGGTATGGGTTCGAAGAAGCCTGCGGAAACATATTCAGAACTTGAAGGTTTCAACTGTTGGTGTTGGTGTTATGGGCTATATTGGTAACAAGGTCTCTTTCCCTTCCTTTGAAATTTTCCCTCTTGAGTTTGTAGTTTTTGTTCATTACATTGTCATTAACCTATTCATATGAGAATGATAATATATACGAGAAATGTTATCAATGATGAGAAACTTATTTTATTTATATTTTTCAGGGATCAATATCTGTCAGCATGTCTATTTATCAGACGCTTTTTTGCTTTATATGCACCCACCTTACGGCAGGTGAAAAGGAAGCAGATGAAATCAAACGAAATGCTGATGTTCGCGAAATACATCAGAGGACCCATTTTTATTCACATTCTGATTTTGGACTTCCCAAAAATATCTTGGATCATGAGTGAGTCCATGTTTTACATACCACAATCAAATATGTTACTTTAATTTTACTCCTTGAATTATATGTTAATGTCTTTTGATTAAAATTAAAGTAATATATAAAAAACAATGTCTTGAATTTAACTGCATCCAATTAACTTGAACATTTTTTATCCTTCTATATGATTAAATTAGAACCTTCTAATGAAGTAAGTTAATCTGCAAATTCTGTTTCTGCTTGGCTGCTGAAATCCTGTATCCACTAGTTCTGTCAAAGCAATTATAATCGTTTAATCCAATTCTAATTTATTTGCAGAAGAATAATTTGGTTTGGTGATCTGAATTACCGTATCAGCTTGCCATATGATAAAACAAGAGATCTTATCTCAAAAAAGCATTGGTCGAAATTGGTTGAGAGAGACCAGGTAATATAACCTTCCATTAGATGTATCAACTTGATACTATCAAGTGTACTGCAGGAAACCTTCCTCTGGAGCACAATTCATGTGATTTTTGAGGTCTTATTTATGAGGAGTAATAAGCAAAATCCATTAAGAAATATATGTTCCATCACTCAGTAAATTCATCGACATCATTTCATCGTAAACTTGCAATTCATTAATTGAAATACTACAAGTTAAGAGCATTACTTGAATAATTACATATGTAAAAACTACTCGTGTAAATGAAACTTTATGTTGATATTTATATCCATTTTGTAACATAGATAATCGTGTTTATGTCCAACAGTATCCATGTCATATAGTTTACCTGCTACTTATAACATTCTTTATGCTTCCTAATTGGACTAACTCCGATAACTATGCTCCATATATCCATGTCATTATTCATTTTGATTTCATGATATAGATTTTGAACTCAAGTTGAAAGGGTATATATTGACATCTTACTATGACAGCTTGTTAAAGAATTAGAGAAAGGTGTTTTTGATGGATGGTCAGAAGGTACGTTAAACTTCCCACCAACCTATAAATACGAGATTAATTCAGACAAGTACATTGGAGAGGACCCAAAGGTTGCGAGGCGCACACCAGCATGGTATGCTTTAGTTTGCTTCAACAGAGATTCTGCTTCAATCTGTGTTTTATATGCATTTATTCATGTATTAATTTACCATTTTTTATCATACTCATAAACCAAATTGTTCTTAGTAAAATGAACTATTAATAATATTAATACTGCTGTTTGTGTTCGTGTATATGCGTGATTATACTATACATGATTATTTATAAATGAATTTTCTTTTTAGTAATTGTAATTGCCTTTCAGGTGCGATCGTATTCTATCATATGGAAATGGAATGAGATTACTGAGTTACAAAAGGAATGAACTTAAATTTTCAGACCATAGACCCGTGACTGCCACATATATGGCTGAGGTTGAGGTGTTCAATCCAAAGAAGCTACAGCGAGCACTTAATTACACCGATGCAGCGATCGAAAATGAAGAAATCACGACAAGTTTCGGCACTTGGAATTTAGCAACATAATATGGACAGGTGAATATTTATGTTAAATGAAATTTTTCAAACAGAGAAAAATAATAGTAGTATTAATTAAATTGTACCGTAACCTTTACTTTCGGTGCAGGATATACGAGTTTCTGAATAAAGTATATTATTTACTGAATTTGAAGGAGCAAAATGCTAGCTTTTGCAACTTCTCAAATTCACACAGTCAATACTAGATATTAGTAATAAGTTTCTTCATTTGATATTTCTTATGTATTAAGTAAATTCTTATAGAGAAAATGATTGTATGATTTGTACATATGGTATTTTATGAACCGGATTTAAACCTAGTTAATAGATTGGCTTAGTGTGCATTGACTATTTGCAGCATGAATTCGGTTGATACATATACAGTAGTGTAAACAATATAAACTTTCTCTTTTGATTTTGCAGCATGCCTTACAATAATTTCAAAACAATTTCTTGATGAGAAAACTTCCACCGTAAGCCAAATTAATTCCAAAAACTTGTGACTTATGAGCTTCTCAAACCAAATTCCCATTCACTAAAGTAACGGGACTTGCTTCAGTTCCTCATATTTGTTGTGTTTATATCCCATGCCAATAATGATCTGATCCATATGAATTTCCAAGTGATGATTCAAATACCACTCCATAGCAAGGTGTGTTCAGGCAAGGGTTTCCGCTGAGCAGCGACAACAGCTGTACAAGTGCAAGTTTATGTCGATGAAAAAGTTTCCGCATGAGGGGAGCATGGTGAATTGATGTACGCGCACTTCAGGGGGGAGATTGTTGTGTAGCAAATGTGAGTTAGAAGTCTCACATTGCTTAGAAAAGTGGAGGTTGAACATTTTGTAAGTGAGAACATCCATAAGCCCAATGCATTAAGGTTTTAAGTTAAAGTGTAGTGTCAACTTACTCGTGTGTTGCTCTTCAGCCAACGTGGATGAACCCTCGTGATCTAACATTTCTAACATTTTACTACCTAATTTTCGTGATTCAATCCACTCTAGAACGCCTGAAAGCTTTCTTCATAGAATCAAATATCATTTTAGAAATAATGGATTTTTTTTTTGGAAGAGAAGTCTTGGAAAGTAGAATGCATCCAGATATTATTTTATAAAGCACTTTGAATTATGGAGTTAAATCTGAATAGTTCTCCTCTTTTGTTCTTGTGAACTGTTTGCTTGAAAGCCTTCGATTTCACATCTTTTTATAATCTGGTTATCCTGTATATGCCAGTCACGTTGATTTTAAAACACATAAACACAGACAAAAGTTTGCAATGCAAAAACAGTAGACAACATTCAATTTTTATAAATTCAACGGATGATAAATCGTATCTAGGCCTACAAAGCATATAGTTAAGAGTATTACTTTCTACCACCCTATGTCATTCTCGCGCGCCCTGCGTTTTTTACCAAAATGCCCTCGAAGTTTCTGGATTTCATAATCTGAACTAGTGTTTTCCTTTGTTATAGGGTAAAAAAATGAGTTACGGATTTTTCCGGATTTTGTAATCCGGAAACTTCAAAAAATAGGGCGCGTTAGATAATTTTTTCGGATTACATAATCCGAACACCCCATAAACACCATTTTTCAAGGGAAAAACAGTTCGGATTATATAATCCGAATTGCATCAACACAAATTCTAAACATGTTTGTAACATGGATAATCATTTTAGGGACAATATTAATCCTCCTAACTCTCATTCTTCTGTTTTGGATCATTGTTACCTGTTCTAATTAGTAAAAAATCGGGTTTCCGAGCTACTTGATCGGATTGTTCCGAAACCTCCCCAAAAAATCAGAAAAAACTCAAGGACCATGATAATATATAAACATTAATGTAGTGTTTTTTTTTTTTTTTTTTGACAAAATTAATGTAGTGTTTCTATTAAATAACTTTTTATTTTATATACAAAACACGTTAAATATTTGCACTGCACTCGTTGAAGATTTTTTGTGCTTATGTCGGCAAAATAAAAATTTTATGTACCGAAATGAAAAAGTCAATACGATAAAGTTTTGAAAATTCATGACTATTTTCAAAATATCAACATCGATGTAGTGTTTTTATTTTATATTATATTGAAAAACAGTTTATTGTTGTCTCTTTTAATCTCCCCAATTTTCTGTGGAATAACAGAGCATAATAAACTATTTTTCTATATTTATGGAATAATACATTGCCTTTTCTTATTATTTAATAGCAACCATGTAATCCACTAAATTTTTTACATTAAGAGTCTAACCAATAACCAATGTCATTTTAAGCGATTTGGTGGAGTTTAGTTTTATTAGACTAGTAACTAGTAATATTCTGGTAAGAGAAGTTCAAATTTTTATGAATGGTAAATCTTAAAAAGATTGTAAGATGGAAGTCGAAAAACAATTTTTTTTTGAAAGAGGAAGTTGGTAAATTTGAATGGGATTGCGCCACTTCAAAACATTCAATATTTTTCTCTTTTGTTTTTTTTATTATATTTTTTTGGATAAATAAAAAAAGTGCTTATAAGAAATTTTGTGGCACTTTTATAATGTTTCCAAAAAAATTTGTCAAAATTATTATTTTTTTCTTCAAAAAATGAAAAAAAAAAAAGGGCTGACCCGTTTAGTCTGTAATGTGTGAGGATCAAGTAGTTATTGTAAAACCCATTTTTAAATAGAGCTTTTCGGCCTGATCCAATAAAGACTAAAACTTGTTAGGAGTAGCCCTAAAGAGCCTGATAGCCCGTTTTGACTTTTGACAGTTCTACCATTTTCCAACCAAAAAACTAGGGTTCCAAACCTTTTATATATAGCCCCCCCAGCTCTCTCTTCACTTCACTTCTGCCACTGCAACTCAACTCTCCATCAAAATCCAATGGTATGCTTCTCCTCTTCCTCCTTCATACAATCCTCTTTTTATTTATTTTTTGGTACAAATTTATTTATTTATTTTAACTGTTGTTACAATGAACTAAAATTAATTATTTACTTGATAATACTGTACTTGGCTATGAAGGAAAAGTGCAACGAGTTTTTAAAGCTGCTGAACGATTTTAAGGCAATAAAAATTGGTACAGCAGGTGACACAGCAGCATTGGAAGATCTGTATAAGCAATTTACAGATTTTAAATTGAGATTTAACTCCTTCACATTTAAGGGATCTCAATTCACTAATGATGAGACTGGACAAAAATTTGACATTGAAGAATACCAGGAAAACTGTGCAGGAATTGATAGACTAGAGTCAATGATTCAACTTCATCAACGTTTTTCCAACTATACAGCAAATATTAACGACTGCGGTGCTGAGTTGTGTAGATTGTTGGACGATCCCAAGGCCGTAAGAATTGATCCAAGAGGTGTTGAAGCAAGACTGCAAGATATGCACAAAACATATAAAGAATATCAAATCACCAATCCCGAACTGTATGAGGAAGTGCGTGACAAAATTGATAAAGTTGATGATTTAGAGCCCATGTTTCAACTTGTTTTCAACAACTTGGCTAAGAAAATGCAAGAAAATATAAAAAACGTATAAGTAATTAGGAGTCATTTATTATTATTGTTTTTGGGATTTGTTTAAGGTGGTACATTGTCCTTAAAAAAAAAGATGGTATACTATGGAATAATTTGTTTTTACAGCTGTGAATGCTGTTGTTTTTTAATAAAGTGCCTTGTTTCTTACCTTCCGATTAATTTAACTGTTCATAGTTTATTTACGACATGTTTTATATTTGTTCTCTTAATTTAACTGTTTATACTTTATACTTTATTTAGAATAAAAAACACCAGCAATAAATCTAACAAACAAATGATAGATTTTGGTGTACCAATAAAAATGCTAGATTTTGTTTGTAACAATATTAATGGAGGTTTGGTGCTATTTAATTGCATAGAATCGACACATAATAACATAAGATCCGATGAGAGATAATCTATAGACCCCTTTAATCTGGATTGTATACATTGTAAATACATGAATGCTCTAATATACATATTCAAGAATGTACACTTCATAACAAGATTCAATATGCTAGAGATTAATTAGTTGTCAAAAGCAACGTGTTTCAAAAATACCTTTGGTTGATCACATAACACTTTTGGCTTGTCGGATATCCAGGATTTTTGTCTCCTTTTCTAGTTGCATTGATAAGATTATTGCAGGTCTCCCTGTTGTTTATTATTAGGATGATTAACTTCTCATTTGTGTGTACTAGTTCATTTGCCAAAATTACTTAGACTTGAAAATATAGTTGAATCAGTACCTGCTCTTAATTTTAAAAATATAATATCTGGTTAATTTTCAAGTTTTGAATCAAGTATAAGCCACTAATGTGTTTTCCATTTGTTTATATCGTTGAATTATAGTGGGATATGAGTATTGACATCGTTGCGTCCTCTTACATTAAAATGATTTTCTCCTCCAATTATAAGAATTGTTTGTGTTATATGTTAAAAGAGAATATCAAAAGTGTGGTAATACTAAATGTAGAACCTTTCACATAGAATCCTGATCTCTTACTTACGAGGAGTAATAATGAAAGAGAAATGATATTTGTACATCTACTTTTTGATAACTTTTGAAACAATCCTATCTTTCATACTCACATGTGTTTTTATTTTCTCTCTTCTTCTTTCTCTCTCCATTGTTTTTGTCCAATAAAAAGAGGAGAAAAATAGTTGTCACAAAAGTTGTATAAAATTGGTTGTACAAATATCACTCCTCAAAATCTATTAAGAAATAGTAAACGTGCATCTATATATCTCGTTTCATAGTAAACTTGCATTTCATTAATAGTGTTTAAGTGTAGAATTCCCTGTATCTTATACCCATCTGGATGAGATGACACAAATTTCTATTAGCTTAAACAAGATCTTTGATTCAAACCTAAGTTTGAGCATGCAACATCGTTAAAACTTTGGAGAAAATATATTGTCCATTTGAGTGATCTCACAAGATTTGAGGGATTAGTCAGTGTTAAATATATTCCAAATATCAACATTAAAGTTGTTTTTCTATTAAATATTTTTCAATTTATATGCAAAACACTGTTAAATATTTGCACCGCACTCTATTGTGGATTTTATGTGCTTATATTTGCGAAAATAAATTTTTATGTACATATATGAAAGTTCATATGATAAAATTTTGAAAACTCATTAATGTAGTGTTTTTATTAAAAAACTTGTTATTTTATATACAAAACACCGTTATATTTGCGCCACATTCGTTGAAGATTTTATGTACTTATATCTACAAAATAAAATTTTTATGTACCGAAATGAGAAAGTCGATATGATAAAGTTTTGAAAACTCATGACTACTTTCAAAATATCAACATTAACGTAAGGTTTCTATAAAATTATTTTTTTATTTTATATGAAAATTCGAGAGATTAAAAGAGATGACAATAAACTGGGAACAAACAAAACTATTTTTATTCCTAAATTTATGGCATAATAAGTTGCTTTTTCTTATTATTTAATAGCAAATCAACCATGAAATCCAATAAATTAGTGATATTAAGAGTCTAACCGATGACATTTTAAGCAATTTGGTGGAGTTTAGTTTTATTAGACTAGTAACTAGTAATATAAGTTCAACTTTTTGTGAATCGTAAAAGTTGAAAAGATCATAAGATGAAAGTCGGTAAACTTGAATGGGGCTGCGCCACTTCAAAATAGTGCTTTTTTTTATTTTATTATATTTTTTTGGATAAATAAAAAATAGTGCTTATAAGAAATTTTGTGGCACTTTTATAATGTTTTAAAAAATTTAAAATAAATAAGGGCTGGCCCGTTTAGCCCGTAATGTGCCAGGATCAAATAGTAATTTTAGAGCCTATATTTAAATAGAGCTTTTCGGCCTGGTCCAATAAAGACCAAAACTCGTTAGGGCCAGCCCTAAACAGCCTGATAACCCGTTTTGACACTTCTATCATTTTCCAAAAAAAAAAAAACTAGGGTTCCAAACCTTGTATATATTGCCGCCCAGCTCTCTCTTCACTTCACCTCTGCCGCTGCAACTCAATTCTCCATCAAATCCAATGGTATGCTTCTCCTCTTCCTCCTTCATTCAATCTTCTTTTTATTTATTTATTTTAACTGTTGTTACAGTGAACTAAAATTAATTATTAACTTGATAATCACTGTGTTGGCTATGAAGGAAAAGTGCAACGAGTTTTTAAAGCTGCTGAAAGATTTCAAAGCTATAAAATCTGGTACAGCAGGTGACACAGCAGCATTGGAAGATCTGTATATGCAATGTACAGATTTTAAATTGAGATTTAACTCCTTCACATTTAAGGGATCTCAATTCACTAATGATGAGACTGGACAAAAATTTGACATTGAAGAATACCAGGAAATCTGTGCCGGAATTGATAGACTAGAGTCGAAGATTCAACTTCGTCAGGTGAAGTTTCAATTATATCAACGTGTTTCCAACTATTCGGCAAATATTAAAGATTGCGGTGATGATTTGTGTAAATTGCTGGACAATCCCAAGGCTGTAAGAATTGATCCAAGAGGTGTCGAAGCAAGACTGCAAGATCTTTATAAAGCATATAAAGAATATAAATTGTCATTCAACTCCTTGATGCATGGATATCAAATCATTCATCCTGAACTATATGAGGATGCCCGTGACAAAATTGACAACATTGATGATTTAGAGCCCAAGTTTCAACTTGTTTTCAACAATTTGGCTAAGAAAATACAAGAAAATATAAACGTATAAGACTTTACGTAATTAAGATTCATATATTATTATTGTTTTTGGGCTTTATTTAACGTGGGACATTGTGGGTTAATTTGTTATTACAGCCGTGAATGCTATTGCTTTTTAATAAAGTGCCTTTGTTTCTTACTTGAATTGTTTACCTTCGATCACTAAACAGTAGTTTTTATTTTTTATTTTTTTATGTATGTTTGTGTGTTATCAATTGTTTACAACATGCTTTATATTAGTTCTCTTAATTAAACTGTTCATGTAGTTTATACTTTATTTAAAATAAAAAACACGAGCCATAAATCTAACAAACAAATGATAGATTTTGTTTGCAAACAATATTGATGGAGGTTTGGGGCTATTTAATTACATAGAATCGACACAGGTACACAGAAAATGCGATGATAGATAATCTATAGAAAGTTTTAATCGGGATAGAACACAAACATTTGGAACATTATTATTGGGATGATTAACTTGTCATTGCTGGCTGCCATATCTGCCAAAATTACTTAGGCTTGATAATATAGTTGATCAATAACTGCTCTTGTAAAAATATAATATCTGGTATATTTACAAGTTATGAATGAACTATAAGCACTAATGTGATTTCCATTAGTTTATATCCTTGAAAGTGTCCAAAACTTCGAACGTAATGGGAAATGAGTATTGACATTGTTGTGTCCACCCACATTAAAATGATTTTCTCCTCCAATGATAAGAAATGTTTGTGCTATATTTGAAATAAGAGAATATCAAAAGTGTGTGTGAGAGAGAGAGAGTAAAAGCATCCTTGGATTTTAAGTCAAAGCCTTTTGATTAGACTACGAGAGCATTTGAATATTACTTGTAGTGTAGTATCTGAAGTCACAACTTCTTGTTTTTATTGTATGTCTCCCTCTATCACATTATTTCTTTAGACTAGGACAGCATCTGAATATTACTTGTAGTGTAGCATATAATTAATTAAATTTTATTTTGAGTAGAATAACTGGAGGAGCTGCAAGTTTTTTTTTTTTTTTTGAAAGAGGAGGAACTGCAAGTTAAGAAAGGATTCAAAATTATTTGGATTGCCAAAGAAGAAAAGAAGCCATAAAAAGGCGAGTCAAGGGAATTATTGCAATTTTTTTTGAAGGGAATTATTGCAATTTTTGGTATTCAGCAATTAGAGGGAATTATTAATAGGAATGTAAAATACTACTATAATTCAAAATGAAGAAAAATTAAGAAAAAGAATCAAGACCATTCAAGGGAAAATACGCGAGATATTGCTATTGAAATGTTTTCATAGTATTGAACACAAAATTGGAACTTCATTCTCTTGAGTCACACGGTCAACTCACATTCATCATTGCCATAATTCCACTTTATGACCTTACTTCCTTTTGTTATTAACCATAATCTCCATTATTTTTTCTTGAATATTTTCCAAAAAGGGAAGAAAGGGTAAACCACGTGACTACTCCCTAGCTGTACCGCTCCAATTTGCCTCAAAAAAATGGTGTTGGACTAAATTTAATCGAAAAATGATATTTGTAAACTATTTTGTGAAAATTTTTATGATAATTTTCTTTTTCATATTTACTTTTTCCGTCCTAATGTATAAAAAAAGACATCGATTCACACTTATTAAGAAAACCAAAACATAATAATTTGAGGTATAATTTTTGTGTCATCCTTGAAACAAGTTTCATGGGAAGATGTAAAAACTAGGGTGTTCGCGGTGCGTTTTGGTTCGGTTTTGAGGGTAAAAGTCATCCGATCCGCTAGATAAATAAGCATATGAGGTTTGGTTTGGTTCGGTTGACTTTAAAAATAAAATCTGAACCAAACCAATATGGTTTGAGTTGGATCGGTTAGTGCGGTTTTTGCGATACAATATAATTTTTTGTTTCCAACATGAAAATCAAGTTAAAAAGCTAAAACACAACATATTTTCAACAATGTTTTAAATTTTATCAAACATTACAATTTAATTTTCATTTTACAATGTTTCCAACAACATAGTCCAAGTTAAAAACGTGAACAAAAAGTAATCTTATTTTGTAAGAAATGCAAAAGACTAAGATTTTATTATTTTCTAAAAGTTCAAGTAGCACATAAATACGTTTTTGAAATAAAAAGCAAAGAATGAACTTAACAAGAGAAAAAAATATATAATTTTATAAAAATTTCCATTGAGCTTATGAGTATTGGTCTAGGACTAGGTGACGTATGTTTCATTAATATATTTCTTATGTTGCAGTTTGGTTTGGTTCAGTTGGTAAAATGAAAACCGCAAACCAAACCAAACCAAACCATGCGGTTGAGTAAGAAAATGATCCGATTACATCCGAATCAAATGCAGTTTTTTGCGATTTCAGTTAATTTGGTTTATGATTTTTCCATTAGGTTGGTTCGGTTTTGAACACCCCTAGTAAAAACAATTCTCATTGGTTAATAATTATGGAGAAAATAAAAAGGAGAACAAATTGAATGCAAATTGCATTTAATTTTACTTTGGAAAATATGAGTTTATTGAAAAAACATACTAATCGCATAAAAGTTGGATACAAATTTATTTAAAAATTAAGGAAAATTCAAATATTTTTTCAAATTTTTTTTTACGATGTGTTACAGATTTGAGAATATTTTTTAATATTTAAAAATTGAAGATAAAAAAAAATCTGGAAATTATGTAAAAAAATTCCTAATCTTACTATTTTGAAACTTTTGAAAATTTTAAAAAAAAAATCCAAATTAAATTAAAATTTTAAAAATATTCGAAAAAAATAATATAAGCTAATTTTTGAATGTTTTGGTAAAAATATCTTCCGGAAGTTGTTTGTTAGAAACTGGAACTTGGTTGTTACTATTATTACTATTGTTCTCAGCAAAACTCTGTTTTCTCTCTGATTTAAATTGTTTATTAACCTCTATCGAAATCAATTTGAATTTGAGAATTATTGTTGCGTAAACGTTAATTGTTTGTTGAAAGAAAGAACCATAACAGATGTGGTTGTTTTTGTCCTCGTGAGCTTAGCTCAGTTGATATAGATAATGCATAATGTATGCAAGGTTCGGAGTTTAAACCCCAACCACCACAAAAAAAACAAGATCTGGTTGCTTTTTGGCACATTTGAATAAGATAATATCTAAATGATGCCATATCCACGGTCCATCAAGAAAAGATATTATTTTAAAGATTCGGGTAAAAATCATAAATTTTCTAAATCATCATTCTCTCCTGCAAGGGTTTACCCTTCTACGATAGAGCCACTGCTCTATAACAGTTTTCTATATGTTAAGAGTATCACTTGCTTTTTGGATAACTTTACTGTAGATTTAGAATTCTAGTAATGCTTGTTTCCATCTACTAGGCACCCTTTAGTAAGCAAGGTTTTCTTTCTTCCAGCAACAACATAATCTTTTCCCACTAGGAGGAGTTTGCTACATGAAGTAGTCAACGTCGTAAAGTCCTATATTCGGTCCATCTATTAGGCACCATTTAGTATGCAAGCTTGTGTGTGTGACAATTATTGAGGAGGATATGTTTTCCTTCCCAATAAAAATACAAGTAAAAAGAACAGCCAAAACAAAAATGTGTATCAAGATGCAGAGAACGAAAATGAAGAAATCGTGACAAATTCAGCACTTGAAATTTAGCTGCATAATCTGGAGGGTGAATTTCTTCACAGATTTTTACTGCTATAAATTGTCCATTTCTGTGGTTTATGCTTCATGGAGGACATTCGAGATCTTGATAAGTGGTGTAAGAACCAAAGCAATGATCCGAAGATACAAACCAAACCTATCAAACTGGTCTCAATAGGTTCGAGTATCTGTTTTACAAAATTTAAACCGATTACCAAAAATCCTAACCAAACCCATTAAATATTTTTTTTAAGGAACCAAACCATTAAATATTAGTAGTGTTATCTTAAAAAAATATGTTGTATTCAAGTAATTTTTAACCAATATGTATTATTTTTCTCATTTTAGTTTATATGTATTTGTTTTAATAGTATAAAAATAAGTAGTATTTGAAAAAAAAGAATTTAGATATTCTAAAATAAATTAATATATTATAACCAAACTAACGTGTTTTCATCGGTTTGGTTTGATTCAAATTATAAGAGAAAATATTATAAAAACCAAACCAAACTAAATAGATTATCTATAAATAGTTCAGTTTTTTTCCTCCTAAAATTCAAACCAAATCAACTTGTTACATCCCTAATTCTCATAGTCCTCATGAGAATTGATGTTCTTGACAATTTTATTTTACTTTGCTTTACTTATTCTTTCTTTGATCCTTTTTATAGTCTGGCTATCTTTGTTCATACCATAGAGTTAAATGGACCCTCTCAACACCAACTAGGCTCAAAGATTGGCCCACAATATTGGCATCAATACAAATGTCTAATATTTCACCGTAAACATGCACAATATAAATATTTTTCATTAACGAAAAAGGTATTTTTCATTTATCGCAGGGTGTGGCGGTCTATGGTTGGTTGATTTATAACTTTGCATTATCATTGCTTTGAATGAAAAATAAGAAAACGACTAGTAAACGATATAATCACTGATCACACTATGTGTAAAGTGTACAATCATAAAAAAAATGATACAATCATATTGTCACCCAAAAAATATAGTATGTATATGCAATCATACAAATCGTATAAATCCCAAAAGATAATATAGACTAATAACGTTTGCCATACAGTACGCCACAAAAAACGCTTACCTAGTATGTGATAACGCTGAACTTGTTGGAAACATGCGAAGTAATCCACAATAAGATGCTTGCACGTATTGAAGTGAGGTTCATTGCCACTTCTTAGAGATGAGATGGGATCCTGTGCAATATTATTTATTTTGACATGTTAGGCATTGGTAATCCCTATTAGATTAGATGTGTTTACTCTTTCCGTTCATTTTTACTTATCAATTTTGTAGAAAGCTTTCTCCTAGTTATGGCTTCAGCCATAGGAAGACCTATCAGGGTGGACACCCCACACATTGAAGGTCTAAACGGAAAAAGAAAAGAAAAATTGTGTCTGTGTGGAAGTTGACCTTGCTCATCGCTGAAAAATTATGGTTTAGCGGTCACTGTGCAAGGTTCTGTATAGAGTGACTATATATTATTTGCACAATATGTGGTTCTTATGGCCACCTCGGTGGGAATTGCGAAAATAAGTTGCAAGCAGCAGCTTTAGAAGACACGACGCAAGAAAAAATTAAAAAAATTGCTTCACATGTATAGTTACAAGCAAGGATGAAAATAAGCTAGGTAGATCTATGCTTTTCAAAACTTACTATGGCCTGATAAAAAAATTAAGGTTAAAATCTACTTGTTCAAAAAAAAAAAGGAGGTCAAAACCTAATTTGTTCTTTGGTATATGCTTATTTTTTAGCCTTCATCTCTTCTAAAAGTTTGTTATGACTTGTAAACCTACTTAGATGACTATTTCATCTTAACGCATTTAAATAGCTAATAGGTCAACGAAATTAAGTTATATTTTAAGATTTAACATGATATTTAGAGAGCATGAAATGGGTGACTCGCGTATCAGTCGAGACTCAGTATCTCTTTCCATCGGGCTAGATTGTAAAACACACTTACTTCTCCATTTATTTATTTATTTTGGATGAATCTGACTTGACCCATAACTTACGAACCAGAATGGGTTCAAAAAAATTATTTATACGGCCGAGGCAGCCGGTTCGTTGCGGAGAAACTAGCAACGACGGTATAAGTTCCTTGTGTCGGTCTGTTGAGGAGAAGCCAGGAACGGCAATACAAGCAAGTAAGAGCTTCCGCTTGAGGGGGAAGCATGATAAATAGATGGACTCACACTTGAGGGGGATTGTTATGTGCAAGTGTGAGTAATTATGTCACACAACTAATATAAAAGTGAAGGTTAAACACTTTATAAGTGAGAGGACCCATAAACCTATTGTCTTAAGATTTTGTGTAAGAGTGTGGCGTCTCTCCCACTTGTGTTGTTGTTCTGGCCTCGATGTGGACAGTCCCCCAAGCTCCTCTCATCACTACTAGAAAAAGCAAAATTAACGAGGGAAATTAGTGACGGAAAAAATGAAATTCCTCACAAATTCCTTGGTCGCAAAATTTAGTGACGGAATTAGAGAGGGATTTTACGTTTTCCCTCACTAAATATCCCTCACTAATTTTTGTTTTTTTAGTAGTGCATGATCCAACAAGATCCAACCAATTTAAAGCAAAATAAATTATTTTAGCTTACGGATAAGATTAAACTTGGGGAAACGCAAAGAAACAATTATGAGTAAAGCATTCAATGAGGGGATAGATTGAGGTTGTTAGTTGTTAGTACTTGTTGAAGTAGCAAGAATGAAACTCAGCAGCTTATTACAAACAAACAAACAATTACTACTACTATAAGTCTATAACTTATCTACTGTGAATAATTAATTAATTAATTTGCGATCCCTAGTATAGTATGGATCCAGTCCAAAATGAATTTGGAATGCATACAAGATGACGCTGAACTGGCGGGAACGTAGTGGCAACTTGCACTCACTGGTCACATATGTCGACCAACGACTAAAATTATTTGAGCAAATTGCTAGAGAAAAATTTATATGGCCGTGCAGAGGTCCCACATACCTAAGTCAAGTAGTAGTAGTACTATCAAGTATCAATCAACCAATGTTTTGTAGCAGGCGTTGACAAAGATCTTTTGGCAGTACATACTAGCTAATCAACTTTGGAATACTTTGGTTCCGTTGAAAATATGTGCCTTTAGTTTGCGGCTGTTACAAAAAAGAATCATGAAATTGTGATAAATGGGGTGGATTAATGATGTTCATCAACAATGTTATGAAGGCACCATGGGAGGTGTGGAAATATAGTATTCAAATGATGGATTGGAATTTGGAACCATAGATGATGTGGATATTGAGAAACTTTCTGTGAGGATAAAAATATCTAATTTTATTTTTTAGGGATTAAAATCAAAATTTATATATTTATAGTGACGAAAAACTTATTTAACCTTTGTAAATTTTGAAAATTTTATGTGAAAAAAAGTTAAACTTCAACCTTTTTTGTGGTCGAAATCCAGATATGCTACGTTCGATTTCGATTATTATTATTGGAGATCTAATCCTCTTTATTGCTTGACTGTTGTTACCTAACTTGTTTCTCTCTTAGTTTTTTCTTATCCTTTCTCCACTTTATTTTGTAACTTTGTAGCTCTTTTAAATCTTTTCTGACTCAACTTATGCTGGAAGGAATTTTTTTTTTATTTGATCAATATATTCTATTTTGCAATTTAAAAAGAAAAAAGAATAAATGTTTGGAGCAGAGCCATATTCTCTTCATTTTCTCTTTGTTTTAATTTGATATTGATTAACTATTTTTAGCTTATATCAAAATAGATCTTTCAGTTGAAAAAGAAGAATTCACCTCAAGTTAACTTGTACTAAATGGTGGTGAAAGCTTCATATCAATAATATACGACAGAAAGAAGAAGAGAGAAAAAAGGATGATCAGTTTATAATTACTAATTAGGTCTTAATATTTCGGATGTCATTTTCCTTCTTAGTATACAAATTATTCTACCGTACTTCCACTCAATTTTAAATTCTAAAAGTGGAGTTGCAAAGACGAAAAAAACAAATCGTAACTGAGCATGATGATGGGACATAAAGCTTAGATGTTCATTCACATGACAATATACTATATAATATAATAATATCATATTAATAAAATGATGTGGTAGGAAAGTGCTTAGCGAAACCAGGCTGCTCTCTTGAATTTAACTATTTTTCTTAGCCTAGTCATTAGAAGAAGAAAAAAAAGGTATTTTTCTTAGCCGAAAGCACACTACTGCTATCATTACTCATTATTAAGCGAAAACGCAAGGCCATGAAGAATGGTTAGAGATTTCTCAACATAAATTACTCAAGTCTTTTTTTTAGGTGAAATGATGTATGAAGATCAAAATTTTCACATTGATGTGATTTTTTTTTAAAATTTTGCATGTATTTTTAAAGAGCAATGATATTCATAGTGAATTTTTTGTCGTGAATTTTCAAGAAGATGATGTGTTGGTTTTAAGAAGCACGCATAATGGTTGCAATCCATGCTTTAGTGGAAAACACGTGGGTCAGGGGTGAATATATGTGGGCTAGGGGTGATGATCAACCAATCAAAAATATTCGCGAGCAATTTGTAATGGAAAGTTTCGTTATACTTAGCATTTTCGATTTTCAAAACGTGAGTAAATTTTAAATGATAAAAAGTAAGCGAGATAGAGATAAACACATGCAATGTGACATACTTGCAAAATGTATATCATCGTTCATACTTTGTTTGGTATTGTTACAGCTAAGGCGGTGATGTTTTTTAGTGTTTATCAAATTGATCCCTTTTCTCAATGTCTTTCTTCTGCTTTTATAGAGATGGCCTTGAGAGTCTTGGGAAGTTACCGGAAGTTAAACATGTTTGGATGGGTCGGAGCATAAAAGACGAGTTGGAGTGTAAATGCGACCCAAGTGGAATCAACTGTCTTGCTGACATGTCGAGCCCATGGTCTTCCAAATCATCTCGCCCTCTCTTTTATTTGTATGCTTTAGACCCAAACATTTTTTTTCTAGAAGGTAAAATAGAATTATATTAACAAATCTTATTTACTTACCCCGCACAAGGATGTGCTAAAGATAAGCAAAGGAAAAAAAGTAAAGTTACATCAGACACAAGTACGGTACACCAAAAAACAAACAAAGAGAATTGTTACAAGAAATTAAAAGGAAAAGAGAATTGTTACAAGAAATTAAAAAGGTTTGGCCACCATGTATGCTAGTCAAAAGCAAGGTTATTATATTTCGCTTTCAACCAGCAAAAGATTGTGCCTTAATGTTGTCAAGCAAGGGGTATCGATGTAACAATGGGGGTATCGAGATATATTTGATATGATGGTCTATACATAATTCCTTTATTTTATTTAATGTTCATATAACGTAATTAAATTTTAATAAGTGAATGCTTATATTTTAAAACCTAATTATGACATATTTTGTTGGATTGGACTTTTACACATTTCAAATAATAGTCTCAGAGGTTTCAGTTTCATTAATTGAGATGTGAAGATGATCCATAGACCTATGAAGCCTCGATACTCCAAAACGGAGACGTAATCTATCGGATACCAATATTTTCACGCAGGGGCGTAGCCCTTCATATGGGAGGGGTAGCCTTGGCTACCCCAAAATAAATATTATTCTTGAAGTGGTAGGTATATATTTATATCTGGCTACCCCAAATAATAAACATTGAGCTACCCCAAATAAATTTAGTTGCAAAAATTAGCATAAGTAATAAAGTAAAAAAATTACTACAAGATTGATATATTTATATATATTTATTTGTATTGGTTTGATACTTTTGGTCTCAATAACAACAATAGAGAAACATTTTTCAACAATAAAAATTATCAAGACAATAGTCATAGACAAATTAAATGGACAATGAGTTTCTTGCAAATAACATATTTATTTACATTTGAAAGGACATTATTAATCTATTATTAAACAGGCAATTATTCATGAAATTGGGTTCTCAAAACGTGTTTTGCCCAACGTTTTTAAATAGCGATTTTTATGTTAAGTTCCTAAGATTTGTTAATTTTAGTCCTTAATTTTTTGTTAGAGATTAAATTCAAGACTAAACCCATTTTTTTTTTTGTAAAATTTTAAAAATCTGAGATAAAAATTGAATAATTTTTTTAAGGACTAAACCTAAAAAATTATAATTTATGGGACTAAAAATATATTTTATCCTTAAATTTAATATGTTTGTTTTAAAAAAAATCTTCTTTATAGTTGGCCCCTGCATAAATTTTTTTCGAGCTTCGCCACTGATTTCACGGACACTCGCGGATACGTACCCATAAAGTATCATAATTAATTATTTTACACAAATATACTTCACATATACGTATGCTAGAATCTCTCAAAAAAGAATATATGTATGCTAGAAAAGATGAAGGGTAAAAAAGTGAAACAATGTTGTAAAAATTTAGTAAAGATATGTATGGTTCAATTTTAGATATGCATCATTAGAATTGTTTCTCGATTAACCACTTAAAATTTGTGTTGAGTTCTTTTAATAATGTTTCTCTCGACATCCCAACATAAGAAAATATAATGGGGTTTGTAAAAACCTTTACATTTTTTTTATTTTGATCACATGTATTATTTTTTTTAAAATTGTGAATTTTACAATAATATAATAATCAAAAGTAATCAATGTTTATTTTCTTCAAGTATTTTACACACATACGAGTTTTAATATAAATTTTTTGTCAACGTATCTTAGTCATATCATATCTTAAATTTAAAAAAATCCATGTTCTCTTATCGTATCGTACCTGCATCAGTAGTATCCGTATCCGGGCTTCATAGTCATAGAGCATGACAAAATGCAAAGAGGTAAACATTATACTTGATGTCTTATATATTATAAAATTGAAATTTGGTTTATCATATAAAACAACATCTTTTTGTAGAGATTGGTTCAATCAATGATGGACAGATCAAACTTTTTTTTTTGTGTAGATAGACAGATCAAACATTTACCTTGCCGTAATTTGTCATAATCAAATATCAATTCTGATTGAAAAAATATTCACAACAGCAGCATAGAATCGTGTAACTACCGGTTTCCTCAAAAAATAATGTAGTACTATTAACAAATAATAATGCATTCATAAAACAAAAAGGAAATTAACTAATAATATGTGCTAGCATGAGAAGAAAACGAGCAACTAAGAATATTTTATAACGTCTGTTCATCATCAATATTAAAAAAGAAAGAAAATCATATACAAAAGAATTATTGCACAGACAATAATGCAAGGCCATTGACTTTTTTCCATTAAGAAAATATGAAATACAAAAAGTATGGTGAATTCGTGTATATTGCAAGCAAAAGCAACTTATATAGACACCATATTCATAGCACTTTCCAAACTCAATTTTATAATCCATAAAACAACTTATTAATGTTAACAACTCCTCATCACTTCTTCTCCATCATCTCCATAAGTTGTTGAAAATCAACTTTTCCGACCATTAGTTCTCTCATCCACCTTCAACCACGTTTTTTGCCTTTCTCTTTTTCCTATAATCTCTCCAACTTCTAAATTGGATCACAACCTTCATCACAAGTTTTCCCTTATTCCATTCCAACCTTAACAACAACTACATCATCCAACTTTGATCCAATCTTTTCAGATGTTCATTAATATCTTAATCCCACAATTAAATACCTCATCTTTCTAGCTAAATCTACAAACCTGGGTCCTTTCTTTCTTTCCATACCTTAGAAACAAATTTATAAAAACCATCCAATTATGTAACTGTACTCTTTGAACCTTAAAACTCTCAAAACAAAAAAAAACCAAAAAAATATATTTTCTTCTTGCATTTAGAAAATTATGTAGTGTTGCTAAAAATATTCACTATTTACATCCAACTATCTTTTTATTCTAGTTTTTTTTAAGAAACAAAAAAAAAATGCCGGAATCAGAGTCAGGGACACCCACGGCTGCGTCGGTGCCGGCGACACCGGATACTCCGGGGGGGCCATTATTCTCATCTATAAGAATTGATTCACTTGATCAACGTGAGTCATTTGCAATGGGGAGGTGCAACATGTGTATGCCTGGTGGTAAAAGCAATAGTTGCATCGCTAATTTCTCTGCTGGAGTTCGAGTTCCAAGTGTCTCTCTCACTCAGAAGGTAAACATCTCTTCCTGTGTATTTTGGTCAACGATTTATGGTGGTTTTTTTTTTTTTTTTTTTTTAAAGATTTTCATTTTATTTTCTCATGCCACCGCCCACAATTAATTTCATTTGATTTCTAGCTAGCATTGTCAGATTTAACTGTTTCATGTGAGTTATTTATTATTTAGAAGAAAAAAATAACAGTAAACCTTGACTAAAATATTTAATAGATAACATTTTTTTTGTGGGAATAGATAACATTGTATATACTATTAGTACTATATGTATGTGACATAAATGTATTAGATATTATTAATTAATATTAGTTAATTTAATTAACAGTTGGGCATTACCATTTGTTTTTGTATTTGTGATGTTTTTGATAATTTGTATCTTATGATGTGATGAGATATGCATGATTGGGATATTAGCAAAATAATGCATAAATAGTATTCTTTGCACGTGGTATACGATATTCTTTGAAGTCTTCAATATTCTTATTTATACTCTTCGCTGTCATTTTTATAAGAAATACTAAGTAGTATCTTTCTTTTAATTATAAAATATATAAACTTGTTATAAAATCTATTAATTTATACATTCCAGCAAATAAAATTTATTTCCTAAAAAAATGTAGACAAAATATATCATTTTCTATAGGAAAAGGCTTGTCAAGAAAAGGAGGGAGTGAATGTCTTTCAATTGAAAATTTTATCATTTTCCATAACAAAATTATATACAATTTGACGTTTGGGTTGATTAAATATGTACTATCTACGAAGTATGCAGTAGAGAAACTATGACAAGAGTTACTTTTTTTATCTTTCTCTTACTCTAAATACAAACACCGTAAGTATATGTTTATTTTTATCTTTCTCTTACTTTTTATGTTCTACAAACACATATTCAAAACTATGCATAAAAACTAAAAAACATTATAAAAAAGCCTCAAAATTTTGATTTCACATAACTCTATTGATATAATTGTACTAGCTAGTATACTATTGTTGAAATGCGTAAGAGTACATTGTTATATTTTTTATCTTGAAACATATGGTTGCGAGCAGTTATCTTCAGCATTCACACATTTGGTTTCAATATAATTTTGTCGGCCTTCAAATGTATTTTGACATAGATGGGTTATTGGATAAAAATAATTTCATTGATAAACAAACAAAAGATGGATTACGACTTATGAGTTACATAGACTTGAAACAGTGCAAAAACATGTAAGCTATATCTGTCGCTAGCAAGAGCCCTAATATATTTTTTAAGAGGAGCCCTGAACATGTTTAAGTGTCCAATCCTACATGACCCCATTTTTTTATGGGCGCAAATACATGTGTATTATTGAAAATTATATATGTGAGAACCAAGAAGATTTAAGCCCCTCTTCTCTCACTCTATGGATGTGAGTCGCACTTTTTTTTCCCTGATAAGTTTTCTCCCCTAATGCATTACTTATAGAACAAGTATTAACTAATCCATGTTTTTTTTTGGTACAAACTAATCCATGTTACTAGTTGCATTTGTTGAAAGAAACTTCTCTAAAGTAAACTTGTGAAAATCTTATTGCAGAAAGTATAACGAATAGTTTTACTTTAAACGTGAACGAGTTGTTAATGATTTTGCAAGAAAATAAAAACATATTATTCAAATGAGATTTCTCTTTGCAAAATAAAAAATATTAATGCGAACCATTTACTTAGCTCGTATAAGACATCCAAAATTTCACAGGGACGGTTATGTTTTCTCAATATCAAGGATATATATATATATATATATTTTACTAAGAAAATATCAAATATATTCGACATTTTTGTTGAAAAAAGATAATTAAACGAGGGTGGGATGGGTGTAAAAGAATTCAGCCGCATACTTAAACTTTGAGTTTGACTTGTGAAAAATGAATGATCTAAGCTTGACTCATTTATTTAATCGTGTCTAACTGAAAACTTTGGTTTGGATTTATTTTTTTGAGAGGAACTTGGTTTCATTTTTTTTTTTAAGGGAATGAGCTTGGGTTTGAATTGTTTTTGCAATTATGCACATTTTGACTATGATAAAAAAATAATAATAATAATTGGGTTAACAAGTGTGCATAATTGCAAAAAAGATGAGAGTATCACATGTAAAAGTAATAATTACACAATTTATTATATAAAAGTTACCACTTTTAGTTGCTTAAACAATACCCTAAGAATATTTGTTAGCATTTCCTAAAAATAAAAGTAAAATAAAAAATTAAAAGACATTCATTTTTTGCTAATATTTTGAAATTACATAGATATTATTTTTTTGGACTATATATATGTTTGACTTGATTTATTGAAGTTTCTTAACTGCCATAAATACTGTGAGACTGTTTGCAAAAATTTATATACCAATTAATGACTTTGACCAAAAAAAACAACTTATAACATATCTATGACGTATTTTCAACTTTTTTTTCATAAGTTCTCCAAACAAAGGTTAACCATGTAGTTGATTTAATTTTGTAAGCTTTGGTGTTAGAATGATGATGTGTGTACATGGGTTTATTGACGTCCTACTTTTCTACTTATAGCATTGCTTGAGTTGTTAGTAGTGATTACTATAAAAAATAAAGAAAATTTGTATTTTTGAATACACATGGAATGTTCCAAATGTAGATTTTTCAATTCTATAGTTCTAGAGCTATGTTGGAAAAATCTACATTTGGAACATTCCAATAAACTCCAAAGTAGCTCTTTCATTCAACTATATATAAGCATCAAATTTTTCAAAAACTCTTCTAAAATATTATTCATTGTCACGCTATTCTAATCCCCCCTAATGAAAAAGGAAAAGTAAAATTAACATTGAATTTTCAATGTTGGAATGTGTAACAGATTGGAGCAGAGTTTGTAGGAACTTTCATATTAATATATGCAGCAACAGCAGGACCAATAGTGAACAACAAATACAATGGAGTAGAAACACTTATGGGAAATGCAGCCTGTGCTGGATTAACAGTCATGTTCATTATTCTCTCAATTGGTCATATCTCAGGTGCTCATCTCAATCCATCACTCACCATTGCCTTCGCGGCGTTTCGCCATTTTCCGTGGGCACATGTTCCAGCCTACATTGCAGCACAAGTCTCTGCTTCGATCTGCGCTTGTTATGCGCTTAAAGGAGTTTACCATCCTTTTCTCTCTGGTGGTGTCACTGTCCCTACTGTTAGCGTTGGACAAGCTTTTGCAACTGAGTTTATCATCACTTTTATTCTCTTGTTTGTTGTTACTGCTGTTGCTACTGATTCCCGCGCGGTACGTTCAATTCATTTGTTCGTTTGTGTTATCAAATATGTGGTTAATTACGTGTGATAGATGATAAATAGATATATGAATGTCAAAATTCATTAACCATTTACATAACTTCATTAATCATTTTTTGAACTGTGTTGACCACTTAAAAAGTTGCCGCGAAACTTCAAGTTCTCTAAATTGGGTTGAACAAAAATCATTTATCATGAATTAAGTGAGTTTATTCATGGATATTATTTATGTATATGCAATGCAGGTTGGTGAGTTGGCTGGTATTGCTGTTGGTGCTACAGTTTTGCTCAACATTCTTATCTCAGGGTATGGATGGAACATTTTCTTAGTCCCCCCACATATTATGAGTTATAACATTATTGATTTGTATTTGGTTTTCATAATAAGTATATATCAAATCTTATAAAGTTAGTCTCTGAATATAAATTTTGTCTGAATAATGACAGGATCAGGAACTTAATTTAATCATTTATGAATTAATATGACTGATGCATTTTATTTTTTTCATAGACTAATTTGATTCGATTGTTTACATGATTTGATGAGTTCTTTATTTTAAGATTATGAGTAATGTTGGGTTGTAAATGCTAGGCCAACAAGTGGTGGTTCCATGAATCCGGTGCGCACCTTAGGTCCAGCCGTTGCAGCAGGAAATTACAAGCATCTCTGGATATATTTGGTGGCACCGACGCTTGGTGCTCTAGCTGGTTCTGGAGTTTATACACTTATCAAGCTACGTGACAACGGAGCTGAACCACCTCAACCAGTTAGGAGCTTTCGTCGCTAGATCTGGCTTCGACACTGCTCTATACGCCCCACTTCTCATGTTTCAAGCTCCTTGTGTGATATAGAACCTAATTAAATAAAATGTGGGGACTCCTTGTAATCGAGTGTGTGAACTTATGTGTGTTTTGTTTGTGTTATATCATGTGTCATGAAAGCTTTCTTTGGTTGATGTTGATTTTCTAATGGCGGATTATAGCCATGGTTTGTATTATGATTGGTGCAACTTATAATTAATAATGTGTTCTGTTGTGTGGAACATTCTACTTCTTTTACCTTTAGTTTAGCTCAAGACTATTGAAGGAAAATAAATGTCTCAAAATATACAAGTCAAGTGAATCAATACATATAAAAGGTAAATTCAACACCTAATTTATCATTCATAAGACTTGAATCCAAGACTTCATTACAAAGAAAACATAAACACACCCATTCTCATTATCAACAATCCCAAAAGTGGAAGGTTGATGATCAAATTGAAGTTAAAATTGTCAAAAGCTCATTGCATATTGTTAGTGACAATATGTTATTTACATATGCAGTTGCTATATTGCGCCTTTAGCTGTTATTATAATAGATACATAAAAACCAAAACTAACTTCACTAAGACATGGGAAGCTAGCATAACAATCACACACATGATGCTAGTGGCAGCGAACCGTTCACAGTTTCGGTTTGCGCAACAATGGTTGATGAGTCCAATAAAGTAGGCTTCCTTAACCAATACTGCTGAAACCTCTGCCTTGCATATTCTTTGTAGTCAAAGTCAATTTTATTCACATAACTCTGCAATTAGTAAAACATGTATATAGTATCAGCACATAATATATAGTTATATACTTAACTAACAAGTACAATTTACATTAAAAAGAGCTTACCGAAATAAGTCCCCATAAGCCCCAGAATAGATGGTTTGCGAGAGTATATTTTTCTACAGCCGTCATTAACTGATTCACCTTAGCATTGCTTGGTTTCTTGCCTGTGTAAAGGGTGATTGTAAGAAAAACTTAAATTTGAGGAATATATGTGATATTCAGAAGTGTTGCATTTCATTCTATGATTTCGACAGAATGAAATTCATAATGGACTAACTAACCTTCAGAACTGAGATAGACACGAATGAACCTTTGACGCTCCTCGAGTTCTGGTTCACCATATACAAATTAGTATGTCAGCAAGGTAGAGTGACGGACGATATCAATAAAAACAAAAACAAAAACAGAAACACACAATAATCATTGTGGAAATGTAAGACTAAGAACAAAAAATTTACCAGGATATTTACTGTAGTCAAGAACATGAGGTGTATCACTATGGTAATCTGCTGCCATTTCACAGAAATGATTTGCCAGGTCATACGCGATAGGATTGTAACTAGCGTATTCGTAGTCCTATATCAAAATAAAATAAAATTAGAGTACTGCAATATAAGTAACTACCATGTTTTGGAAAGGAAAAGAAAATACATAACCATTAGCTTACAATTAGTGTGATTGATCTAGTTTCTTCATCCATCATAATGTTACCATATTGCAGGTCATTGTGGCAAAAACCAATCTCTTGATATCCTTCACACAACTCCTTCTCCAGAATATTTATTTCATCATCTAGATTGTCCAGCCCGAATTTTTTTGTTTCCTTTGGGGAGCACAAACTTTTGGCTTCACCAACCCAGTTCCTAGTAAAACACATGGAAAACAACACTTGATATTCTGCATAATTTTTTTAAATTAAATGGATTTTAAGAATGACATGATCTATAACTACCTCATTCTCTGCCAAATATGAGCCTTCTTTGTACCAGGCATATGAAGCTTATGGAATTCTCTCATCTTAGATGCCACCAAAGATGATATTTCAGAGTCACGGAGATCAACAGCTGAGAGAGTCTAGAAAGCCAAAAACAAGAGAAGAAGTGAGTTATGCACAATCATTAAACTTAAAAATGTAAATAACACTGCTTGTCAAATTCATCATCCTTGTATTGGTAAAACTCTTTCAATTGATTTTAATTCTTTGGAAAATAGAAAGCGACATCAACAACAGACAAAAAGGAACAAATTAACAGGATGTAATCAGTTAACAAACTAGTATGCTGGAATTTATGTGTCTGTAAAAAAGGATACTACCTTAGTTCTATTACCAAGTTTACTAATGAACATTTAATAATTAGTAAAATAGAATATGAACTCATGAGTCCTTATCTTTCTATGCATACATAAAAAAAAAATCGCAGATACCTTTCAATAAACATACTGTTTAAGTACATAATGCATGTTTCTTTATTATTATTGGAAGAATAAATAACATGAAGAAAGGAATATGGGAAAAAAGAATGGTAATAGAAGCACCTAAGAGCACATGATTCCATTTCATTGACTCAATACCGTTCCATTAAATTTCTTTCTTAAAGATGGTTCTTCAAAAAAATAATTTACTCCAAAACAACCAAAAGAGGCAAATGATAGCCCTCCATTGCTCCAAAAGATAAAGGGAATAAATTAAGAGAAAAGGAAGTACAAGTTCAAAGAAAAGCTCTTTTGACTAAAGAATAAAGTGAATCTACTTGTAAAGTGACTATGATCTCAAAAGCTGAAATATGGAATGAAATATTCATTGCACCCTTTATTTTGTAAGATAGTATGTTATGTTGGGCTCAAATATATAAAGTAGATCAAGCTCGGACGGTCATAGATGTCTTGAATGCGTGTTTCCATTCACTGCAAGATACTTTTATGCGGTCAATGAAAGCACTTATTCAGGACATCGATGACTTTCCGATTCTGATTGGAAAGACAAAAAAATACAGATTTTGATTTTAATTCAAAATACCAAGCTTGAATCTTGACCGTCCGATCTTGATCGAACGACCACGGATGTCTTGAATGCGTGTAATCTCTGCAGGGGAGCCGGATCCTTGACTGCGGGAATCCAATTTCCTCTAAGAGTTCTTATAGGTAACCTACCAATAAAAGAACTTGTCTTGACATGATTTGACACTAAACTAAACTAAACTAACTTATAGGTAACCTACTTTATTTTCCATTGACAATTTTTTTGTTTATTTTTTATTTTCATTTTACTTACAGGAAAATTGAAAACAACTTTTTATCAATCTAGTGTATATTTGAAAGAACTTAACATATATAATGAAATTTTATATATTTCACTATTTGAACATATAACATCACTTCTCAAAATCTTCATGACAAAACAGTAAAATATAATTAGATGTGTCTCTAATTGAATATAATAAACCAAATAGGTTCTTATATGTGAATGCTCCAATTGCAACAAAATTGATTTTTCTTTTAAGAATTTTATTACTTTCAATATTTAAGTTTTCTGATGCTATATTGTCAAAGCAATCAAAGAAATAACTAAATACCATTGTTTCATGATGCAAAAAACTATCACAATAACTAGATCAAATTTAACTTTGACTATTCTTCAACTTTGAATTAGGCCTAACTTCTTAATTTATAAAATTAAGGTGACTGCATAATCTCTGTAAACTCTTAACTATTTTTTTATTAAAATGGTCAAGTATATGTTTAGTTTTTAGTCTTATCCACTTTTTAGTTCTACAAATTACACAATGATATGTTGAATATGTACTTTTTGTAATTTATATAGACTCCAAAGTGGAAACATGATAAACTTCAAAATATAAATAATAAGTATCAAAGTACAAAAATATAATATAGATATAAAAAAAAGATAAGAGAATCACATACTCTGGCATGAATAAACTCCTCAACTCTACCAGTAGTGAAACGAGCAAGAAGGCGTGGACCTTGACCATGCTTTGAGATACACTCAAAAGTTCGAATTTCTTCATCCCTATTGAAGAAAATTTCAACACCTTCACCATATAATCGAACCAGAACCTTCCTCAAATCACCATCATTTTTTGTTGGCCAATTTATCTGAAACACTTCATTGGTCATTGCACCTTTCAATGGAATCACTTGCAAAGTGTTCGCATCATCGATGGCATCTCCTAAATCCGAAGCCACCGCAGTAATCACTTCCATTAACTCTTCTTGAGATGCAGATCCTTTCAATAATTCAATTGTCTTAATGGCCATCTTGATTCAACGAATGAAATTATCAATAGAAACTAGAATTTCCCTTTACTTCGGCTATAAAATAGTGGAATCTGAAACAGAGTAAAAACAGGGGAATCAGAAAACAGAGTATTTTGTTAATATCCCTTGTTGCATGCACAAATAAATAGAAAAATGTGAAATTTTTTGTAACCCAATTGAGAAAAAATATCAAAAAATCGATTGTGTAGTTTGTAAAATTAATTAGAAAATAAAAAATTGAATTGGGTGTTTCATAAGTTCACGTCAATTTTGAGAAAAACAAAAAACAGGGGAAATAAGTTTGAAAACCTATTGCAATGAATTTTTGTGGGAAAGATCGAAACTTTTTGACAACCCAGTTGAAAAAATCATAAAAAAAAACAATAATTGACGAAGAATTAGTTAATGCAAAGAATGATTAAGGAGAAATTTGAAAATTGAGAACTAACCCGAAGAAGAAACAGAGTCGAGTTGAATAGAATAACGTGGTTAAGTGATAAGGACAGTGATAATTGAATTTAGTGTGAAGTTTCTAAAATCTTGTGTTGTATATATAGAGAATTGGAAAAGAGGAACGCGTAAGTATTCGAGTTTATGGCAGTGTCTATAAGCCGTTTAAAGTGCGTATATTTGGTGTTTTGTTGACCACGTAGATTCTGCATTTTTATTTGGAAAAAGGAGAATTTTATATTACAGAAGAGCTTTTGCTATAAGCTTAGGTGTAATTTTATAAGTCCTTTTGTAGATAACTATTGACTGACCAGAATCAAGGAGAATCCTTTTTGGTAATAGAATCAATGAGAATTGACATTTAATGATGATTTTATGTGTAATAAAGTTAGGGTAAAATTTGGTGTATTTCATTTAGGAAAAATAGAAAATTTTGCTATGTGTTAAATTCTAAAAATAAATTTGTGTTCTTTTCTTTTTTTATATTAGATAAACAAAATATAAATGACTATTAAAACTCACGTACATGAGTGAAGAGGTCAGAGTTTAAATTTTGATCACGTCGTCTAACTTATCAATCTTGGCATTTTACTAGTTGAGTAAGGACGTGTGGGTAAATTATTAAATTTTAAGAAATTGTGGATTAAATAAATTGTATTCTAATCTATAAGTAAATTCATTTTCAATTTAAAAAATATGTAGTGACACTTAATTTTATTTTTGGGTCACCATTTAGCTTTTGCCAAGTAAATATTTTAAATTTAGGTCTATTCTAAGTAGGATTGTGAAATTAAGGTATCATCTCATCATCTTAAATTTTATTATAGAAAAAATGTTTTAGAAGATAAAATAATAAAGTGACACGATAAATAGTTAAATAGAGACGTTCCTCTAAAAAAAAACAAATGGAGACATTGGATAGCTCAACCGGATGGGATGAGTTAGAGGTCTGGATTAGGATCAAGACAAGATGAATAAGAAAAACTATGTTACAAGTAATAATTAACATTTCCTTAACACAAAAAGCAATTGCTAACATTTAATTTGCCATTAAAGAAAAAGAAAAAGGTAACAATCAAATTTGATGATTCTAAAAGAAAAATTATGTTTTGATGGTGTAAAAGATTTATACATATGTGTGAAACAAATTACGTAAAGTAAATGTGATTTAATTAAATTAATGTGAAAAAATTATATTGTTCGAATATAGCAATATAAAGTTCGACTAAAGGGTAAATAAAATCTAGCTTAGAATTGATCCCAAAATTTCTCCTATGTGATATGTATTCTATGTGATTATAGTATATACACACACATTTTCATGGAACGTATATTAGCATGTGCATTAACTTGATACTAGGTACATTAAAATTTATAACATAATTTCTCCGAATGAATATCTTATACAACAATACGCGTTCGTACAATCAAGAATACAATACTACTTGTCCAAAAACATAGAGAATAAATTCTTAAAGCCCAAGACATTCTGCAGCAGGTACGAACGAGCACTTGTTGTTTATCCATCCGGCTTCAAGCTTGTTAAATCCTGCTAAACCAACCTGCTCATCTGAAACAAAAAGGATTGGGATGAGACATAATGTCTCAGTGAGTTCTACCTAATCCTAGGCTATAGGTAACCTCGGGGAAACCTACGGTCACCACGTGTCTACAATACAACCTGCCGGTTGATTATACGTGTGTGGATCATGCTTACCTAGACGATCGTGCATACTAGATCCGTCGTAGGTTCTTCGATCTTAACTCATAGGTCTTGTCTTACTCTACATGTCATGGCGGTCAAGGGAACCTAGAACCGCCATGTCGAGATACGATAAACGCATCCAGACCTAAACATAAGTCATTCATGACATGACCCTAGACCGGACGATCGGGGAATCCTAAGATCGTCTTCGGTATAACTTCTTGGTCTTATCTTGACTCATAAACTTATACATAACTTGCATCTTATCATAAACGTAAGCATATCCCTTCATGTTCATTCATTAAGTTAGCGGTTAGCGTTGAACAAACAATATTATCTGAGTTCATTTTACGGATTAACCTCAAGTGGAGTAACCCCGGAGGTTAATCCCTTACTTAACCGATGAAAACCTAGCTAAGGTACATCAGACTCCCTCAGTGACGTGCGGGCCTACCTTGCGGAGCGTATCCCGTTCCCCTTGTGAGAACCTTTTGTATCCCCCTTGGCGCGGATAACGGAAAGACACGACACCTACATCTTACTTTATGGTCTTGACCATATATTATAATTTGTCTTAGTACTTGCTTACTTAGTCATTCTTGTTCATAGTGAAAAGACTATGCCTATCAATTCACGACTTCACTTGCCTAGGGTTCTTGCTAACTTTCTAGTTCTCGACGATCTACGTCGAGGCTCTATGTTTTTACCCCATTCTTAGTCCATTATTACCCAATCATGTTCGTATAAAACTCTCATAAGCCGTTCTTGTTGCGTATGTTAAGATTAGCCATGATTTTCATAATCAAGAATCGTTCGATGTATATTGTGTTAGTTAAATGATGTTTGGGGGTTTTACGGTTGATAAACATTGCGAGAAAAGCCCTCAGATTGCACCACGGGCCCCCAGGAAGGCTAATGGTGAGCTGGGTTCTGGGCAATTTCGCTATTAGCGAAGTTCTTCGGGTCTGTGATGCAAAAATCTGAGTTTTGACCCCAAACCCACCAATTTCGATCCTGCAAGGTTCAATATACATCCAGCAATCCATATAACTGTAGAACTTAACTTGCATGGCAATTTTAACATGAGAACAACAAGAATTTGGCATTGGTTACTAAAAATTCTATTAAACTAAACTTAACATAATTCATGCTTTCTTACTAGAATTGCTCAACCTGAAGGTAGGTTAACTATCTAACAACTCACATGATGTTTTGCAGCATTCATCAAGCTTTAATCCCAACTTTAACCTCTAACCATGAACCCTAGCTCTTGATTCATCATACATCCATAGCCTTAGCTCACCAATCCACTCTTGTTGCTTTCTTGCTTGCTAAGACACCATGATTCATGCTTGATTACAATTGCATGCATTGATAACTAGATTGCTTGAAGAGGGAAGGATGGGGGCGGTTTCTAGAGAGAAGGAGGAGAGAGTTCTTGAACTTTCAAAGTTTAGAGAGAGAAAGTTCTAACACAAATGAATAATTTTGGCTCCAACACATTTATATACTCCCTCGGTGCAAATACCAAAATGCCCTTCGTCTTAAACATGTTTACACAGACACTGATGGTTAACTCGTGTTCAACTGGCACTGCATCGTAAAACATTCCTCACTGTAGTGAGTCTCATGAACATTGCTCTTTGGCGCACCTTCGACTGATATAATTTCGATGTTGACGAGCGAGATATTACATATATTATATTTATAGAATACATAAAATGTATGTTCCTATGAGTTTAATTCAGTTGATATAAACATTGCATAATATATGTAGGGGATCGGGGTTCAAACTTCGGGCACCCCACTTCTCTGTATTAAAATGTTTGAGCTCCAACCACTAGACGACTTGACGAAAAAAAAGAATACATAAAACGTTTTTTTTAATAAAGTATTTCTACTTATATCTCTAAATACATGACTCATTTTAGACAAATATATTTCATATGAGTGCATCTTTTTAATTATTAAATGTGCTAATTAGTTTTTACTAAAAGAATCTAATTATTGAATTCTATAAACAATAACCTTGGGTAAACTTGGTGTTGCTAGGTAAATTGTCCTTGGGTAAACTAATTAGATTCTTTAAACAATAACCTTGCAAACTGTTATTAAACCTAAGTGCCCTTGGGTAAATTCAATCATCTAATAACATTCCTCATAGAGTCCTTAGGTAAACTGTTATAAGGTAAACTAAGTGTGCTTAGATAAACTGTTATTAAGTAAACTTTGTGTTATAAAATAATAACATTCATCTTAGATGTGCTAATTAGTTTTTATTTTTAAATAATAAATTCTTAGTGTCATTTTCGTGTTTTTGGTAAACTCGGTGTTATTATTTAATAAAAACTTTAACTAAAGGACAGTTTTAGAAATGTTTGCTTTTACTTCAACGAAAAAAATTGTTTGCTTTTCCACGATAGCACACATAAAAAAAAGGACAGTTTTAGAAAAACAATAAATATGTTCACAAATACGTTCACAAATTCTAGTTCAACTACTAAAAATACTAAAATACTCAGATTAAATATCATTGTCGGGGATCAAACCTAGTTTTGATGGTTCTTATCATTTGGTCTATAAAAAAGTCAGTAAGTGTAAACTCCCTTTAATCATATTTATAAACAACTTTTTTTTTAAATTCATTAAATAAATAAATGATGTATCTAAATTAGTTTTTCTTGTATAAATTAAAGGGAAATGTTTGTGCATTTATTGTATTGAAAATTGAAGTCTTTACTTTTTTAAAGAATAATTTATCTATTAGAAATGCTTAAAGAATGTCCTGGAGACACTCGTTAACATTTCCCTTTAATTTGATACAAATGAGCATTCACTTCCGATGCTTCTCATAAAGAGACAAAAAGTCTATTATCAAAAAAGAAAGAAAAGATAATAAATAAGTCACATTCTCGTGCTTTGAGCTTATCTTAGGATGACACTTAGGTGACATTGTAGTTTGTGATATTAGTAATATTGATCAACCACAATGTTACAAATGATTTTTTCCTCCCTCTTTTACAAAATTCTTTTGTTTTTTTTATATATTTGTTACATTGTGGTTGGTCATTGTCGCTATCTGAATCTTGCGGAAGAGTCTCACTTTTGTCTTTTTACAATGCTATTCTTATTTTATTATCATTAATATTAATATAAAAATGCATAGTCCAACCATTTGGTTTTCGTTGATTTTAAGGGCACCAATTTTCAATTCAACTGTATTTTAATATGTATTAAAAATGATCTTTATGGGACGAAAAGATAAAGACGAATAAAAGAGCCAAGTTTCTGTTTCATAAAAGGTCAAGTTATAACAAAGCAAAAAAAGGTCAAATTTGTCTCTGATAGATAATAAACCGCGTTAAGTTATGAAAATTGAGGACGAAAACAATGCCGTTAAGAATCAGCTAACAGCTTAACACGGCTCCTATCTCTTGTGATAGTTTTTTCACCTAGTTTATTTTCTTTTACACTTTTTTTTTAAGAATTTATTTTTGCTACTTTATATAGTAAATATGTTAAATACCTTTAACATTAACATATCAAATTAATTTAAGTTAGATCGTTATATCAAATTAGTTTTTAATAAACTAATCCTTTAACTATTTTCTTGCATCGAATTGGTTAGAGCATTGCATACATTGCAAATTATTTAACGGATCATACTAACTTGTTTAGAATTTCATAAATGGTGAAAATTTATTACAAAACATTAATTTTCAACGGCACAACAAGGTAAAAAAATATGGTTGGTGGCGGTTTCATAGAGGGGTGTCTTTTTCCCTTTTTTTTAATAGAAAAGAGAAAGTAAATTAAAAAAAGAAATAAGATGAAAAAATAATTTGTACACGAGATAAATGATAAGGAAAAAACTAAGGAGTGTGTGCTTTATTTGTGGAAGTAGAGAGAATAAAATGATTTGTTGGTAATTTTATGAATTTGTTGAAGGAGTTAGAAATTATTGGATAATTATGTTAACAAAATAATAGATTCATTAAAAAATGTCACATCAATTTAAAATGTCTAATAAACATGTATTTTATTAACGTAGCAGAACACGTCTACATTTTTTCATTGTCAAATCACACCAAAGACCAAAAGTAAAGGAATTTAATACAATGGTGGTTGAATAAAAACTTGCTTGAAAATGAATGACATCCCAAAACTAAAATTTAAGATAAAAAATTAAACAATTGACACCAAAAAACTAAGAAAACAAATCATCATAATGTTGAGACTTTCGTGGGAACCTTTATTCGGTTGTATCTTAACATTAGGTTAAAAGCAAACACACAAGTAAGAATGACATCACAACTTTACCGAAAATCTTAAGACATTAGATATATGAGTCTTATCACTTATATGTTGCTCAACATCTACTACTGTATTCAATGTGTTATTTTAACTCACACTTGACACATTAACATCTCTCCATTAAATATGAGACTCTTCGTGTCTGCGATCCACCACCACGAACCACTTTCGCTCCCCAACACTTGTGGGGACTTATGGGGAGCCAACACTTGTGTGAATCGACACATTGCAGAAAGAGCAATCACACAAGTGAAAATGATGTTACATCTTCATCCAAAATTTTAAGACTTAAATATATGATTTATTTTTCACTTATATGTTCTTCAACCTCCAATATTTTATCCAATGTTGAGATTTAACTAACACTTGATACATCACAATATTCTCTCCATTGAGGATGACGAAATTTTATCTCGCACGGGTATCCATACTAGTCATAAGACAAATGACATGTTGCATGATCACTTTTATTGGTCAAAAATGAAGCATCACATACATTTAATTTGTTACATGTGTATGGTTTATAAAAGAGCAAAATCAAATCCAATGCCACATGGTTTATACAATTCCTTCTTCTCCTAGGCTAGACCTATCCATGGACTTTCTTCTGGGGCTGCCCAAAAACAAGTTTGCTCGTGATTCTACTTTTGTTGGTGATAGATTTTCAAAAATTCCACATTTTATTCCTTGTCACAAAATGGACGGTGCTTGTCATATTGCAAATTTATTTTTTTTAAAAAGTCGTTCGATTGCATGGCATTCCAAAATTCATTGTGGGCTAAATTAGGTACCAAGCTTCTCTTTTCCACCGCATTCAAACCCTCAAACAAATGGACAAACTAGTGTGGTCAATAGAACACTTGACACCTTACTTGGAACATTTTTTTAATCAATTTGAAGTCTTGGAAAGAATGTTGGCCTTTCATTGAGTTTGCATGTAATAGGGTGGCACGTAGTACTACTTCTTTCTTACCTTTTAAAATTACTTATGGTTTTAACCCTCTTACTCCACTTAATTTGTTTTCTTCGGACTAAGTATGTTCAAGATTTTCACGCTTAAATGAAGAACAACATTGAGCATTATGTTTGAATATCACTGCAATTTTTTAAAACTCTAGCAGATTATAATTGAACACCACTAGATTTTTTTTAAAAAGTTTTTAAAATCTTTTCAACTTTTAATTGAATGCATCCCCTGATTATTTAATTGCAATTTTCCCTGCTTAGAACGACATGAGACTCCTGAATAGAAACACAACTCTATTATGTGGGGCTGTGGGACAACTATCACATGTCCATTAAAGTCGTAACCACACAATATCATATTATCATAATATCATTGTCAATGTCCCACTCCCTTACCATTTATTTTTTAGTAATTTGTCTCACATTAATTCTTTTATTTGTCATGTCATCACGCTTTGAAAATTTCAGCGTTTAAATATTTTTTAGCGTTTAAATATTACTCTCTCCTGTTTAAAAAAAATAATATTACTCTCTCTTAAATGAAATTTAAATGTTTAATGTATTTGGATTAAATTTTAACCACATCGACCTTTTAAGTACCATTTTAGTTTTATTTTAGACAGAGTATTGTACTAGTAGTAATAGTATGTATTTAACTTTTATGCGACCTTTTGTCAAAAAAAAAAAACTTTTATGCGACCTCTTTTTTTTAATTTTTTTTAAGAGAACTTTTATGTGAGCTCTTATTATTTTTATCTTAGACATATACTTCTTCTATGATTAATTTACATAAGACATTTGTATCAACAAAAATTAAAATATTTGATTTATAATTTGGACTAGATGTACATCACATTTTGTCGATTGAAATATCTCTTATAAATAAGATTGAAGGAAGTGCACCATTCCTCTAAAATATTTTTATAAAGTCAATCAGTCATAATCTTTAAATTATTAATAAAATTCATTTTTTATTATAACTATTGTTAAAATCATATATATATATATATATATATATATATATATATATAATTCTAACATGTTGATAGTGCTAGTTTTAAGTAGTGTTAGTTTGAAATATTCACTACGTGCTTATCTAAAAAAATCAAATGTGTGAGAAATTGACTTTCTTTCGTGCTAACAAAACCTAGACTAAAATTTATTGACATTTTTATCAAAGGTTCTTCACTCTTATCTATACATGTCCCCACCATATAACCTCTAGTTTGAAAACATGGAACTGAGAACAACTTGTTGCATACAACCAACAGAATTGTCAATGAATTTCTTTTCTCATGTTAGATCAAATGGAGTAATATTTTTAGTTAGCTAGGTTGAAAAAAGAAAGATGCTTTCATGCTGGGCCATACGAAAGAAATGTCAATAAAAATGTAAAGAGACTAGAAAATCTTGTACTTAAAACGTGAAAATACAAGAAATCATTAAACTATGTAGGTGGCGGTGACCCTACCATTGTGTGTGAGTGAGTGGTACTGGACTACTGGTAGTAATCAAGTGAGAACATGCTTATATCTTTTGACAAAATTACTCTCGTCCTCCTTAAGTTAATTTTTGACAATAATTTTGTTTTTTATTTTTCTTATTGTTATGTTATTTTCATCCTTTTGATTATTTTACATGTGAATTTTTAAAATTCAAATCTATAATTTTATTTTAATATAAGTTCTTAATGTTTAAACATATGCTTCTTCATTCATATTTCATACGAATTTTAGATTTGATGTTTAAAAATTCATATGCAAACATACCAAAAAAACAAAAATAACATGAAAAAAATAAAGGACAGAATCTTTATTTGAAATTAAGTTAAAGAACAATAAGTATAGTTTTACTTTTTTTTTATATATATTATTCTATACAATTAATGGTTAACACTAAAATAAAAAAATAGTAATAAATTAAAATAAATTTTTTGTATTCGATAAATTGAAAGTGAAGCTTATTTTTTTTTTTTTTTTATACAATAAGGTGAAGTTTATATGTTTAAAAAGATTTTTTTAGGGGAGAATACTAAATCTTTTTTTTTTCTTTCAAAAAAAATAATTTAGTATCCTCCCCTAAAAGAAAAATATTCTTTATAATCATATAGATATAAAATATCCACTTGATTTTAAGGATGCTCATCGAGGAATTAATTGAACACAATATGACTTCTCTCATCTCAATCACATTTTGTCCGTACTTGAGTTATGAATCAAATTCGTGGTCACTTGCTTAAGATGTCGAGTCATTTGCCACTCAGTCGGACTACATGTTAGTAAATCAATTTATTCAAAATACAATTCTTTCTGTAAAGTTTAACCTAAATTGTGTAACTTATCTAAAAATTACTACTTTTTATTTCTTGTATAGTCAAACCAGAGTTTGAAGATAAATAAGTGAGTTGCCATGATTTACATGTTTATAAAATCTACAATCAACAAAATACAAACAATTTTAAGATTATATATTCTTAAAACAAACATGCGCATTGGCCTTTTAGAGATTGAGATCATCTTCATTTCTCCACGGGAAAAATGCATCAACACATATAGTAGCTTCTGCACTATTGTTTAGTTTTCATTTCCTTTCACTTTTAATTACAAAACTATCCATGTTATTTTCAATTTGTTTCCGATTTCAGTGTAAACCACTGACAACAAAAATCTAAAAAATAAGGTGAAAATTTTATAAATAAAAGTGAAAGCAAAAAAGAAAAACAAAAGATATTTTCTCAAATTAAATGGATCCTAGCTTAGTAGCTGTTGAGTTGAATATGGTTTAAATAGTTACAAAATAGGCATGTCCAATGCTTGCAAGACATCTTTGAAGTCAAAATCACATGCTTCTTTGTTGAACCTCTCAACAAGTTTGTACCTGACATCATTCAAATAAAAAGACTGAGCAGTTTCCAGAAGCCATTTTGCCTCCGAATCAGTTAACTTGCTGGTAAATACAATATCCCCACGGATTAGTACCAAGTCCTGTGAAGTAGGGAGATGCTTGTGTTCCCTGAACTTGGTAATGTTCAAGACCTGTAAATAGCATGTGTGGCGTTTGTACTGCAAGAAATAATAATGATTATGTATGTGAGTGAGACAACAATAAAAGTCTAAATAAGAAAAAAAAAACATAGACACACTCACAGTAAGGGTCTGGTTTGGATTGACCATTTTGAGTTTATCTACTCACTTCAGTACTTGTGAGACTGTTTGAGAGAGCTTGTAAAAACGGCTAATGACATATCCGTAGGCTGTTTTCAGCTTATTCTCATAAGCACTCCAAGACAGCTTATAAAAACAGTTTATAGCTTACATGAAAACAATTTGACAACATATTGAAGGGGGGCCAACCAACATACCTGCTGGGCTTAGTTTTAGTTTTAGTTTCTCGTCCTACTTATCAAATTCATCACAAAGAGACCTAGATGAATATTGATATTGAATTTACCTAAAAATCTGAAGTTCTTTATATGACAGATCCTGCATGGAGCTCTCCTACCAACCAATTTAGAGTGGATCAAAACTCTTTTTTTGACCCTCTCTACAATTTATGTGGAGTGACCCATGAGACAATCCTCCACACTCTCAGAGACTGCCATAAAGTCAAATTCAATTTGGGAGCAATCTTGGGTTTTCTGCTAGACCTGGATTCTATAGCACTCATTTGAAGGAGTGGATTAAATCATTTTCCTCTAGCTCCCTTGGCAATTTGTTTGTGTGTATCTGTTGGAAAATGTGACTGGCCCGCAACGCTGCCATTTTCCAGAACTCCAGTTGGGTTAGTAGGCTCATTATCAATTCACCTAAATAATAGTTTGTTTCAACAGGGTTTGTTCCTTCTTAAAAATGTGTATTCAAGTTTCAGAAGGAATATTTTTTGTCACAAGGAAGAACCATTCTTACATATCTTCCTCTCTTCTCAAACGCGGTTAGTTTTGACTTTTGAGAAAACATTTTGTTTTTATTTCTTATAATTGCTTATAACTACAAAATATTGTCTGGTTTTCACATTTTTGCTGTTACTGTTTCCTATACAAATATTTGTAAACAAAAAACAAAGGGAAAATTAAATAGAGTTTTTGTAACTAAAAGTGAAAACATAAAATATTTTCAGATAACAAACGCCTTAAGATTTCAATTACTCAAACTTTAAGTTTGTAATTATTTGATTTTTTGAAACGGCCAATGTTATTATGTTAATTTGCTAGAGGTATTATGTTAATTTGTTATTATTTGCTAGAGGTATTATGTTAATTTTTTTTTTCTTTGTAAGAGGTATTTTGTTAATCTGTTAGTATTTGCCAGAGGCAAGAATCAAACCGAGACCACCCCTATTACTTCACTCATTAACTCTCACCCCAGCCACCAAGCCAACCTTATAATTCCCTAAGTTTGTCATTATTTTAAAATTACCATTTCTAGGCAAACAGTTGTTACATTTTCCACCGTAGAAAAATCATTTTCAGCCTTCATCTAACATAACTGAACCGCCTAAGTTATTCAACTACAAGATTAGTTCATGATTTCGATCCGTCCTTGACATATTGCCAATTGAAAATGATTTAATTGAACATTTTAACTTGCAATTTAGATCTTCTATCTTCCATCAGTCATGATCTGATAGAGTTCACGCCACTCCCATGGTGACCTCTTTTCTGTTAAAGGAAATTTAATGAATAAACCAAAAATTAATATGTATTCCTTGAATCTCTTTATTCAAAAATTTCATCAATAAATCCCCTACAAAATCATTTGTATGTTCAAGTTCTTGTGTCTGATAGAATATAAGTTTGTTATATGCTAGCTAGAACTACGCAGCTAAGCCATATTGTGTTGGAACATTGTGAGTCAGAAAAGGTTGGAAGAGGATAAATTTTCTCTTTTACAAAGACAGATCAGTAATTATTTAATTTGTTCGAATAAAATGATATGAGAAGGTAATTTTTATCAAACCTTGAACAAACATTGTCCAATAATCACTTCCCCTCCACAAAGGAATGACAAAATATTGGCTGCCAAGGAGAAATAGAAGTAAGAACATGAAATCTAAAAGAGCACAAATTCATAGTATAAGGATTGATCAAATCGATTACCATTCCTTAGCTCTATGCTCTAGCAAGTGATAAAGTTTTTCTTTCATAGTCACACCAATATGGCCTCTACCTATGTGATACTGAAACAAAACCAGCCAAATCATATATCAAAAACCAAAATAACATAGAAAGTAGAAATCATAAATTAACTTATAATTCCTACATAGCCAAACAGCTGTTTCATAAGTTGTATCAACATTCCATCAAAACTTGAAGAAACAACAATGTGGCAAGTTGGCAACAAAGGAAAAAGCTCTTCTAAAACATGTATGTTAATTGCACAATTAAGGATGGACTTGGAATTTTAAAAAATAAATAAACAGTACACATACCTACTTGCGTACTTTATAACAAGTTCACAACGAGCCGTATTCCAACAACAAAGTTAATGGCAAGTTCCAACAGCCCAAGAATACCAGAGACTCTGATACCAAGAGCTAACCTGAGCAATGTAGGACTCGAATTAATAAACATTTGAAAGCAATTAACATAATGATTTCACATGACATGAAAATCATGAAATCAAATAACAAAAAACAATAAAGAAAAAGAAATTGAAATAACAAGAAATGAGATATTACATCATCCCAAATTGAAGCAATATCTTCAGGACAACAATCCTTAAGTCTTTCAACATCTACAATAGAATCCAATGGCTTCTGTTTCGAAGGAGTGAACCCAGTGGCAACCGTAGAAAAAGAGCGTACACCAGGGTCGTTAAGGAGAAACAAGTTTTTTGTGTGGAGGCTATGGTTCTACAAATTCTTGAGGTTGAGGATACCCTTTGCATCGCAGAATCTGAAAATGTAAGAAAGAAACAAACTTGAGAATTGGGATTCAGGTGATTTCAATGGCGGAATTTAGTAGAAGCAAACTACAAAGGCTTTCAGTCAGTGGTTGCTTTTTGATGCGGTTCGGCCGAAATTTGTTTTTCGGTTTGATACTGTCATACGGACCGGTTTGTTTTGAACAAATACGAACTGGTTCAAGTTTTAAATAAGAGTAATGCTAACAACATTCTCTTTTGAACACTCTCTCAAATACTCATTTTCTTCTTGGTTTAAATCATATTATGGATCTACACTTTGAAAATTGAACCCACACAAAATTGTGGGATATGCATTGATTTCATCCAATAAACAAGTGAGTGTTAGAGAATGTTGAAAAATAAGTGTTGTTAGCATTCCTCATTAAATAAATGCTTAATTGCAGTTTTAGCCCCCTAACTTTCCCAAAGTTGCGATCTTGGCCCCCTAAGAAAAATAACTACAAAATAGCCCCCTAAGTTTTCCAACTGTAGCAGTTTTGGCCCCCCAAGGCAAAAATAAAAATAAAAAAAATAATATGTGGCACCTCACTTAGGGTGCCACGTCAGCGTAGACCGAGTCAATATCAGTCTTGGGGGCCAAAACTGCTACAGTTGCAAAACTTAGGGGGCTGTTTTGTAGTTTTTTTTCTTAGGGGACCAAAATCGCAACTTTGGAAAAGTTAGGAGGTTAAAACTGCAATTAAGCCTTAAATAAATGGTTTTGGTTTTTAAAACTAGACAAAACTTTTGGAAATTAAGAACAGTTTTTGCAAGCATTTGGAGATGAAATTTAAGTATATCAAATGGGATGATAAACTCACGATGAAAAAAATGAATCCTATTTTTTCAACCCATATATGTTACTTTTGTAAATTGTTTTTGATTTCAGTTTCTTATTATTTTATTTTAGTACTATTAAATTTATTTTTAAAAGTAACCAAAAAAATTATTTTAAATTATATGAATACTGATTAACAATATTAATTCATTGTTATTCAATTTAGCAATGCCACATCATTGCCACATCCTTAAAACTTATGGGGGACCAAAAAATTGTTTTGACTTTCTTAACAGGGGACTAGAATTTTAGTTTTAAAATAAGAGGGATCAAAAGTTCAAAAAGATCAAAATAGGGGGATTAAAATTGCATTTAACCTTTATTTTTTTTATTTTTCTTTTTTTATAAATTCACACCTAATAGGACATCATTGTAGGGTGGCATTTAGAATACACAAGTAAAACTTTGTGTATCATACCCAAATTTGCTTTTCACCATTGATATAATATTAAACAATTCAATAACTAGGATTGAAGAATGGATACTTGTTTAGTGGGTTTGTTGTTCAATTGTTGGTATTTGCAAATGTGGTCTCCATCAATAATAGAATTGCATTAATGCATTTATGAAAAAAAATAGTTAAATAAAAAAATATGAAAATTGAATACTAAAAAAAGTAATAATTAATCGGGAAAAAGGTTTCATATTCTTCTCTTTTTTTTAAAGGAAGTTCATAATATTCTATTAAATACCTGAATTTAAAAATATTGTCGAAACTCCTTCTCATGATTTTTTTTTTTGAAAAAAATTATTATTGAAAATATAAGGATTAAACTAAAAATTATTGATATGGGAAATATCATTCCTTTGAGAATCATCGATATAAAAAAAAACAAAATTACTACCCCTAAAAAAACAAAGAAAAAAATCAGATCTGAAAATAGTATGAATCAATATGGGTATTTCTTATGAATCAATATGGGTATTTTTTTTCTCAATCCCTCAAAAAATTTCAATAGTAACAATTCTCCCCCTAAAAAAAATTGTTTTCACCTTTCATAAAACAACAACTCTGTTCTCCAAATCAATCTCAAAGGTAAACCCTAAATTTTTGAACTTCCAACTCTAATTCCATTTTTGAACTCCCATATAGCAAGCACGGTGGAAAGATCATGCGCACAATCAAACCAATTTCTGAAAAATTAAGAAATTCGTGGATTAAAAAATTCTTGAAGGTTCTTTGAAAGACACCCATGAAAAAGATGACCTTGAGATGAGAGGTAGAGGGTTTCAAGTTTCACAAGGATGTTGTCGATTCTGGGTTTTTACTATGAAGAAGGATTGATCTGGGGTTTCAAGATTGAGATTTGAGATGTCAAAGAAAGTCTGTTAAGGGGATAATTGATTGGGTCATATTCATAATATTTTAAGTTATTGAGGAAGCTTTAATGTAAATAAAAGTATGTTAAGAGGCTAAATGTTTATTATACATATTACCGAAAACTGCCTCCAATGGATAAAATGTTTTCTTTTGTATGGTACACAAAAAGATTGATTTGTGTAGGCTAAATGCCACCATCATTGTAGTTGCATAGGGTGGGTCAACATGCCCATATTAAAGAACTCTACTTAAACCATTTCTCCCTTGTAAGCCTCGTGCTTGAGGGTTTGGATGGGTCATCACTTATCAGTTATCATTTATATCTTTTTCTTTTCGTTTCATCCAATAACTTTTAATTGAAGGTAATTTTATTTGAGTTTATCACGCACTAAATACAAGTAATTATCTCAACTTAAGATTTGAGAATTGATACGTCAATGTGGTAGTCAAATCTTTTTCATTAGATTCAACTTTGGTTAATTATTGATAGATAATTTATGTATATTAGAGATACCTAATCTTTTTTTGGTCCAATTAGAGATATCTAATCTAATATAAGCATAATAACTTTAAATTAATTCTTTTTAATGAATAGCAGAAAAACAACACTTATAGAACGGTTCAGTTTTGGTTTGGTTTAAGTAACAAAACGGTTTATTTAAGACGTGCAAATAAACTCAAAGAAACCTCGCAAAAACCTCATTGTTTGAAGCTTGTGCAACTTGTCACTGTCAAATTTTGTTGTCGGAGAAATCTTGGTTCGTTAGATCAAATAGTTGTTCTTTGCACATTTTCCATGACCTCCAAACCTCCCCAAATTGATTCAATTGGTATGTTTTCAATAATGATTATGATTCATTGTGTCTATTATCAAATCACGTTTGAATTGAGTCTATGCTATTTGATTTACCTACTCATCTAAATTTGTTTTGTTAATGCTTATGTTGAACAAATGACTTTGTATACACAGATACATTGAAGTTTAAAATGTCTGCTCTAAAGGATCAAGATAAGTTCTTTATGTCTATCACTCAAGGAGAGCATAATCCATTTGACTATTTCCGTGCTCTATATGGTAAGTTTCGCGATTCCGGTTTAATACTGTGGTGTTTAAACAAATTGTTGGCCAAGTATCTATTTGAATTGACTTATTTGAACTTATCAACTCACATAAGCACTTGTGAAACTATTTAAAAGAGCTTATGAAAATCGCTTATGACTTGTCTATATGACTATATAGCTATTTTCAGCTCATTTTCATAAGCTCTCTAGGATAGCGCTTATGAAAACAAATTATAGCTTATATGAGTAGTTAAGTTGTTTACCTGAGCAGAAGTCTGCCTTTTTGTGGTATTATGCATAAGTACATATAAGTTATATGTACATATTGCTGCATTTTTATGCAGACATCATGATCAGTTACGTATTATAAACTTGTGATTAGAAGTAGCAAGTTGAAAATTTCAAAACCTTGAAATTGTAATTTGCTATGTCAATTTCTTGTATTTTTCCCACGTATATTTCATTTTGAATTGATAATCACATCTTCTATGGGATGTGTTGACTACTTAGCATGGATATTCCAATTTTCTGGTTTGTTTTTGAATTGATAAATTGGCTTTTATGATGTAGGATCTTTCATCTTGACTGAACTAGTCTTAAGTTTCCTCTTGAAGTTGTGATGTATAACATACTTATGAATATTGTAGAGGGTTGCATTGCTGGAGGTGTTGCTGGTGTTGCTGTAGAAGCAGCTTTATACCCCATTGATACCATAAAAACTCGACTACAGGTGAGTTAAGTATATTGAGTGAATTTTTTTTAGTTCAACTTCGTGTGTCTATATATACAGATTTATCTAATTTTTAACAGCATTATCTTTTGATTTTAATCATATTCCATTCTGTATCAGGTTGCTCGTGGTGGAGTAAATATCGCTTTCAAGGGTTTGTATTCTGGATTGGCTGGAAATCTTGCTGGTGTGTTGCCGTGAGTAGGCTTTATTTTTCATTTACAGCTAATCCCTTTCAAATTGTGCTGCATTCATTTCGGTGCTCTTTATCCCGTTTTCTGCTTTTCGCTTAATATATTTCTACGACAAACATGTTTGAATCAAAGCTAATTGGATATTATAGCTTATGTGTTTTGATCTCAAGCTAAGAAATGTTTTGTTCCTAGTTTTATCTATTAAGAATTGTCTGAAAGTCTTTTTCCCACCTCTGCTAGAATACTTACATTTATGTTTACCGCTTGTCAGAGCTTCTGCGATTTTTATTGGTGTGTATGAACCAACAAAGCATAAATTGCTGAAGATCTTCCCTGAGAATCTAAGCGCTTTGGCTCATATTGTAAGTTGGCTTTCTTAATAATAAAATAGAAAAGCTATTTGAATTATCTAGGCATGTCGAATACAAATTTCTCCTTTTGATGTATGTATACTGACATTGTGATGTTCAGAGCATTAATTAGTTGCGGTAAATCATAGGATACACAAACAAGTATTAACAAAAAAAACCTAACTTGACCAAACCCACAACAAGAGCATAGTTCTTTTACAGGCCACCTTTTCTGATTCAAAAACCTTATGAAGCACAGATACGGACACGGACACCGGACACGACACGGACACGCCGACACAGCTAATAATTTGAAAAAATCACATAATTCAGTGTAATTACAAGTGTCGGTGTCGGACACGACACGTGTCCGACACCGGGACACGCCTAATTAGAGGAGTGTCCGTGCTTCATATCCAATATTTTTAAATTTTAGTTATTCACCAAAATTTCTTTACAATCATTCCAAAATATTGCAGATAGTATCCTTGTTTTACTTGGTAATGGCTTACAACACTTGCTGACAGTAGACAACTTTTTAAAAAACTCAGTTTTCATAGCCTGAGGCAATCGTCTTCTTTCACAAGCTCGTCTTGAGCAGCGAAAGAGTTTAGGCCTATGGTTGGCTTGAGAGATTTTTCAAGTCTGATATGTTCCTTTACACATTTGTGATATAAATTACATATAAAACTATGACTTAAATGCAGTTTTAGTCCTCCTATTTTGATCAATCCGCAATTTTGGTCCCATCATTTTCAATTACGCAATTTTGGTCCCTCAATTACGCAATTTAGGTCCTTCCATCAACTTGTTGTCCAATTTTAAACCATGATGCTGACATGGCAGTTATATGCTGATGTGACATTAATCACGTGGAACCTAATTGGCAGTGTAGTGCTAAATAAACAATTACTTAGCTGACACGTATGTAGCTTATGTGGCAATAGTAAATCACTAAAAATTATTTCACAAAAATTACATACTCCCTACGTCTCTCATTAGGTGTCCTCTTTCCTATTTTTTCTTGTCTCAAATTATTTGTCCCTTTTATAATACCAATACATCATTTATTTATTTTTTTCCACTAACATACCCTTATTTATTGCATTTCAATCATCCATAACTATAATTAATAAGGGTGTTTTAGTAAATATGATACATATTTTTAAAAACAACACTATTAATCGTTTCTTTAGTAACCGTGTAAATCTCAAATGGGACACCTAATATGAGACGGAGGGAGTATGTAAAAGTAGAACATGAGACCATGACTTTGTGAATTTTTTTTTTAAAGTGATTCACTATTTCCATCTAAGTTGCATACATGTCAGCCTACATGTCAACCAAGTAATCGTTTAGTCGGCACTACACTGCCGCATAGGTTCTACGTGATTAATGTCACATCAACATATAACTACCACGTCAGCATCACCGTTTAAAATTGGATGACAAGTTGATGGAGGGACCAAAATTGCATAATTGAAAAAATTGAGGGACCAAAATTGCCTAATTGAAAATGAGGGGACCAAAATTGCGGGTTGATCAAAATAGGGAGACCATAATTGCATTTGAGCCTAAAATTTTGTTACTCGTTTGTCGTGAACGGCACTAACTTTAGTGATTGTAAGCAAACACAATTTAGATTACATATAAACAGATAGACACAAATGAAACATATAAAATTTACAAAGCACTAATGAACTTCTTGATGGACTGTATGTTGATCAGTTCAGTGCCTAGCTTGTCTTAAATGATTAGCACACAGGCAGTTTAGGATATCTTAGAACTGTGGTTGAAATTTCTAATCAAAATTTTGTTGTGATAATATTCCTAATCTGAGTTCAGGCTGCAGGTACTATTGGAGGAGCCGCTTCTTCTCTTGTTCGTGTTCCAACTGAGGTAAGTTATTTTACTTTTGGCATTGCCAATTAATTTCCGTTTCCTTGAGGTTGGAATTGATTTGTGCCTTTCTAGGTTGTTAAGCAAAGGATACAAATTGGTCAATTCAAATCAGCCCCTGATGCTGTCCGTCTTATCATTGCTAATGAGGGCTTTAAAGGTCTTTATGCGGTATGTGTTTGTTTCATGTTGTAGATGATCATTGAATTAGTTGTTCTTTAATTTTGAGGTAGCAAGGGATAATTTCTCCTTTAAAATATTGTTCTAGTAGGTAATACTTATTCGATTTCCCTCTCTAGTGGAAAGAGCTTTTATCTTGGTTTATATAAGAAAGAGGTGATATGATTTTGTAAGCAGTTTGTAGGATTATGATAATGCCTTTACTATGTTTTATACTGCCATTTTAAATGCTGCTTTAATATTATATATATATGCTGACTTTGGTTTTTATATTACCTACCTTGACCTGTACTTTTGTTTTTGAGTGATTGTAGGGATATAGATCTTTCTTATTGAGAGATTTACCATTTGATGCTTTAGAATTATGCATCTACGAACAGCTCCGTATCGGGTACAAACTAGCGGTAAGCTTAATTTGAAGTGTCTATTATTCTATATGTAATTTTATTAAGGTACCCACATTTTCAAGTCATCTAAAATGGGAAGCATTCCGTTTCATATAAAAGAGTAGTTTGACTGTTATAAATATAAGTGTTTGTGCCCTTAAAGAAGAAAAATTCTCACATCTTTATGATTGTTTCTGGCATAGTTGGATCGAAATTCTTGCATTACTTCGAATGTCTTTGTCCTTGAACTTTTTAGGGGTATTATTATTTTGTAGCTTCTCTTCTGTTTTCAGCTCATGGCTGTTTCAAGAGTCGTTTATCTCTACAGAAAACTGGACAATTTGCTACATAATTGTATTTCTAGATGTTCCTGTTAGAACAAAGTTTCTTATAATCGTTAATTTCTGTGTCTCTTTTTTTCCCTTTATTGTGGAAGCTGGACGGTTCCTCTCTGTAGTGTTATTTCTTCTATCTTGTACAGTAATTAAGGTTAAATATATTTTTGGTTCTGTAAAGTAAGTGATTTTTGGTTTTGGTCCCCGTAAAATATTTTCGCTAATTTTCATTCCTCCAAAATCTGAAATCAATGTTTTTTGTCTATACCATATTGTGACATCAGTTGATTGCTTACATGTCAACTAAAGGTCACGTGGCTGTATCAGGTGGCACCTGGTAATGCCAACGGGGCTACTCATTTGCCTTGTCGTCATGTGACTCCCACCAAAATATTTCCTTGAGAGCTCTTAAAATGAAAACTATTCAAATCCTAGGGGAGACACATGTGGCATTGGCCAGTTGCCACATGGGTATTATTTGATGCCATCTATTGCGGCCAAGTGGCCTAACAAGGGACACATAAGTAGTTAACAAATTATATGATTTTTTTTTTCAGGGACATAAATTAAAATTTGTTCATTTTACGGTGACCAAAAACAGAATTAACCTAATTTTTTTATCTATTCTTAAATAATTGCTAAATCTGTATTCTGTTTTTTCTTTTTGCAGGCAAAAAGAGATCTGAATGATCCAGAGAATGCTCTGCTTGGGGCAATTGCTGGTACTTCTACAGCACACCGATTAAACAATTTCTATTGAAGCATTTCAGGATTCTTTATAGCATGTTTGTATAAGATTTCTTTGAAATTTGAACAAAAACCAGTGTTCAGTCCTTCTAGACAACTTCCTAATAATGTTGCCTTCAATTTTGTGGTATATACTTGTTGTCAATCCTAGACAATTTTCTAATCTAGTGTTAATTTTTTGCTGTGAAAGATAAACTAATGCACAGTTTGTTAGGCCTAGATAGCAAAGTGTCCCATTACAGTATGATAATTTGCAACATGCTGACTACCTCTCCCTCAAAAAAAGTTTTGTTCAATCTAGTAAATGAACCGCAAGGAAACATTGTTACTTACAAATTTAGCTTCAAATCAGTCTTTTTATTTCATAATTCCTTTCACTCATGCTTAATATAGTGCAAGCTTTTGTTGGAACTGAAATTAATAAACTTAATACCTTGTAGGTGCCATAACTGGAGCAGTTACGACTCCTCTTGATGTAGTAAAAACCAGATTAATGGTTCAGGTATGGTGAAATTGTCTTCCCTCTTTTATTATTTGAAGGAAATTTTTGGAAGAAATCCGAAAATGGAAATTTGTTATGAAATGAAAGAATAACCACTTGGAGTTGTTATTTTAGGTATTGTCTTAGCCATTATATTATGCACATTAACCACTTAAAGTGCATATATTAATCTATAAGACAAATATTCTTAATAGGAGTTGCTATTTGTAATTCATTTTTTTTTTATGACATGTTATTAAACTTGTGACTTTGGTCTGAAGTGATATCTGACATTATCTTACTCTCCCTTCTCCCTATTAGGGAACACAAAAACATTACAAAGGCATTTATGATTGTGTGAGGACAATAGTTAAAGAAGAAGGAGCTAATGCTCTTTTTAAGGTACGAATATTTTTTGAAATTTAGTGCAACACTAATCATTATTTTCATTCTTAAGTTTCTTTTAACCAAACAGCTTTCTAAAAGACTAAAACTATTTGCAGGGTATTGGGCCAAGAGTGGTGTGGATAGGAATAGGTGGTTCAATATTTTTTGGTGTTCTTGAGAAGACAAAGAAAACTCTTGCTCAGAAGCACCCTCCAAATGATGCTCAGAAGTGAGCTTTTTCAAGGCAAGATTAAGCTGATGATGTTGCAATGCATCTTAATCTTTTTATGATTGCATGAAGCCACTTTGTTCAGTTTCTCTCTCCTTCATCCCTAAATGAAAACTGCTGTTTACACCAAATGATTTGCTATCACACACATGGAAATGACCAAAATACCGCAACGGTAGTTAACTACTGTTCGCTCCAAAAGAGAAAATTAAGCAGCGAACTGTAGTTAACTACAGTTGGGGTATTGAATGTCATTTCCATGTGTTTTTAGCAACCTCTGTAGTGGGAAAAGCAATCATCTCTCTAAATTGTTGCATTGGGCCTGCAAGGATTCAGTTTAGCCCATTGATGCCTCAATTAAAAGTTGGGCTGCAATCATAAAGCCTGAATGAAATTTGGGCCGGCCTGGAGCTTTCTCTGAAAGACTGATAATGATAAAGCACATGCTGTCACAAATGTAAATTTATTTATTTTTCTCTTTTACTTTCTAGAAAATGATTTATTTCCCATTTAAACACCAAATGGGGGGCAAGAGAACATGGATTGGAAGAAGAAAATGGAAACTCAGAACTTAGGTTCGTTTACTTTCCATGTATCATGTTTTCATCTTCACTTCAGCTAATAAACATAAGAGAATATTGATCTAATATTTTTCTCAATGACAACTTCTGGATTTGTTGATGATTATGTGACCCTCTTATTCAACTATTTCCTGTAGTCTCTAGTTCTCTTACTTTCTTTTATATTTTACCCATGAAACCTTAATCTTCCCCCCTTTCTATCCTTCTTCCATATGATATTCTCATCACCTCATCCTCCATTTTAGACAACATAAAATTTATGTTTTATACTTTTATCAAATGTAATGCATTTGAAGTAATATTAAGAGGTGTTGAAATATTTTCTCTTCATTTTTCGTGTATCACTTGAAAATTGAAATTGAGATTTCTCAGAGTAAGTGCATAAAATAAAGAGGAAAAGACTAATTTTAGTCTCTGACAAAATTGTGTGATCTCTGTTGCACCAAGAATTCTGATTGAAGGCGTATCTGACATGTGTCGTATCTGATACCGACACTTGTGACTACACTAAATTATGTCATTTTTTCAAATTTTATCATCAACAACGTGTCTGTGTCATGTTTGGTTTTCGTGTTTGTGTCTGTGCTTTATAGGGTGTGACCCAATTTGCTCCTTTAGAAAAATAAACACAAGTTTAAGTGAAGAAAAAAACTAATGGCAACTTTGTTCATATACCTAAACCATAGTCACTAAAGGTACAGTTAGGGACCTACCAATAATTAAAAAGGGAGGACTTGGTCCCAGAAAATAATTTAAAAAGAGATAACAGTCCCTTCAAAAGAAAATATACCTAAGTAGTTTATTTTTCATTAAATCACTTATGCTTGTTCTTTTCTTCTTTCACATTCGAGTAATTATCATCTACATACACACACCATTGTAACTATGAACCATGAACTTTATGGCATGTTTAGACTTTGGATGGAAGATTTTGGAGGGGAAGGAGTTAATTACTTTTCTTTTTAAATTAATAACACTAAAAAGATTTTAAAGATTATTTAAGAGCGATTGGAGTATTATATGATCATTTATGATATTGCTATTTCAATTTTGTTAAAATATGAAATATATATCGAAATATAGACATATTCCTCCATAAAATCTCTCCTCCAAAACTCAAGTTCTAAGCATTTTTATTTTTTTTATGTTAACATACTCTTATTTTTGGTACAATGGTGATACTAGTTTTTTTAGATATATTCTGAATCTTTTTTATAACTATCAAGTGTTAAGGATCCTATTTAAAATTTCACTGTTGAAAAAAAAACTTAAATGGTAGATAAATGACAGAATAAATTATATAAGGACTATTATGTTATCTGGGACCAAACTATCTATTTTTATTATTGATACTTTGATAGGGATCTAATTATTCTTGTTTGTCCCGATTTTGAAAGTAAGAGTTTTTTTTTAGAGAAAAACTAAGAGTTATTGTTTATTTTTCTCAAGAATCAAATTGAACAGCTTTTTTCTCATATACTAAAATAAATTTTCATTTAAAAATAAAAAAATTAATTGTTTATATAATAATTATTCTCATAACATCAATTGATAATATAAAAAAGTATGAGTTATCATAATCATTAATTGTATAGCAATAGATGTGTAAAATATCAAACAATTTTTTCATAAAATAATCATAAAAAGGAGGTTTTGACTGGGGAGGGTCTTCAAAGTCATGCGGGTATTTACCACCAAACTCTCCTACATGGTCAGTCAGTTCATGGACTCACCCCTCTAGCCAGCCAGCCATTGTTGAATATAAAAATTTGCATAATGTTTTTATCAAAACACGTGATGTTCAGCTACCTACCCTTCCTTCCACTCTTTCCTTCATATAAAACCATCTCATTCCATACATCTTTCCACCACAACACTCTTCATCCTTCTCTTTCTTTTACAACAAGTACTACAAACAAAACCAACTGACTTCAAATTATACAATACTTTGATTACTTTCATTTGCTACCAAATATATCAAGATGGTAAGTGTGTCTGAAATTCGCAATGCTCAAAGGGCAGAAGGCCCTGCAACCATTTTAGCCATTGGAACTGCAAACCCAGCCAATTGTGTTGAACAAAGCACATATCCTGATTTCTACTTTAAAATCACAAATAGTGAACACAAGACTGAACTCAAAGAGAAATTCCAACGCATGTGTAAGTATTTTTTTCCTCTTCCATTTAAATATATTTTGCTATCTTTACATTGGTTTCGTGTCACCCAAGTTTGCTGAACTAATATCATCTTTTCATAATTCTCTTCAGGTGATAAATCTATGATCAAGAGGAGATACATGTACCTAACAGAGGAGATTTTGAAAGAGAATCCTAGTGTTTGTGAATACATGGCTCCTTCATTGGATGCTAGGCAAGACATGGTGGTGGTAGAGGTACCAAGATTAGGGAAGGAGGCTGCTGTGAAGGCTATAAAAGAATGGGGTCAGCCAAAGTCAAAGATTACTCATTTGATCGTTTGCACCACAAGTGGTGTAGACATGCCTGGAGCAGATTACCAACTCACAAAACTCTTAGGTCTTCGCCCATATGTGAAAAGGTATATGATGTACCAACAAGGTTGCTTTGCAGGAGGTACGGTGCTTCGTTTGGCTAAAGATTTGGCTGAAAACAACAAAGGTGCTCGTGTGTTGGTTGTCTGTTCTGAAGTCACTGCAGTTACATTTCGTGGCCCTAGTGATACTCATTTGGACAGTCTCGTTGGGCAAGCATTATTTGGAGATGGAGCTGCTGCTCTAATTGTTGGTTCAGATCCAGTACCGGAAATTGAGAAACCTATATTTGAGATGGTTTGGACTGCACAAACAATTGCTCCAGATAGTGAAGGAGCCATTGATGGTCACCTTCGTGAAGCTGGACTAACATTTCACCTTCTTAAAGATGTTCCCGGGATTGTTTCAAAGAACATCAATAAAGCATTGGTTGAGGCTTTCGAGCCATTGGGAATTTCTGATTACAATTCAATCTTTTGGATTGCACACCCTGGTGGACCTGCAATTCTAGATCAAGTTGAGCAGAAGTTAGCGTTAAAACCTGAAAAGATGAAAGCCACCAGAGAAGTGCTTAGTGAATATGGAAATATGTCAAGTGCTTGTGTTTTGTTTATCTTAGATGAAATGAGAAAGAAGTCAGCTCAAGATGGATTGAAGACCACTGGAGAAGGACTTGAGTTTGGTGTTTTATTTGGCTTTGGACCGGGTCTTACCATTGAAACCGTTGTTTTGCGCAGTGTCGCTATATGAGGTGCTTAATTAGTTAATTATTTTATTTTTATGTATCACTTTCAAATTTGCCTAATTTTTATGTAAGGATGGAAAACTTGTCTACAGTTCAACATGTAACATCATATTAAAAGTAATATAATTTGTGATTTGTTTTAGATTCTACTCCAGTTATTTATTTGATATATCATTTATAATGATAATTAAGAAGTAAATTGTGTTAACATATAAATGACTGTAAATTAGATGACTGTTACAAGTGAATTTAAAAAGTACTGTCATGTCATGTGTGCACTCTTCTAACTTATAGTATTTGAAACTAATTTTAAATATCTGTACACTGTACTATGTTTTATTTTGCAACAACAAAAGATTTTATTACTCTTAACAGAAACAATCCAATAGCAATGTAGCATAAGGTGTACTTGGTGAACAAACCAAGTGCAAAGATACGCAACAAAATAGAACAGAAAAAGGAAAAAACTAAATCCATCCAAACACACCACTGCCTGCATCATAAAGAAAAACCAGCATCCTGTATTAAAATACAATCCACGCCCTTATGAAAACTCACATGAACTTGACCACCTTAACACCTTTAATACAAGAACACAACAATTCATGATGTCACCACTGCAATCTTCAAAACAATTCAATACTCTACCCTTAATGTTGCAAACAGTCTGCAACATGCATAACAGAAGCCACCATAAGCGACATCACCAATCATTTGATGATGATAATGATGATGGTCGGCTTGAAGAAAAATCGGAGAGATCGGTCAGGCTTGAACACTTTTTCGAGAACGTGCTGAAGGATAATGAGGCCAAGTTTATGCAGGCTAAAACCAAAATACCTTCCCTGGATTTTGACATTTTCTCTCCCACCATTTTTCGGAAGAATTACAAGGTAGAACAAGAACTCTTGTTGGTTTAATGCTACATTCAAGAATTGTAGGCATTATGAAACGCAATTTAAGGTTTCAATGTTTAACAGTAAAAATTAACAAACCGACAATACAGTGCTATGCAAATTTTTGACTTCTGAATGTGAGAGTTTTAGACACCCAAATTCTATGTAACCCCAAGTTATGCAGATCATAAATTCAAGAGAGAAAGAGCTATGCATAGAGAAAGAGAATGGGATGGACGAATTGAGTAAGGGGTTTTGCTTCTTCTGAGAGAGAATGGAGATTTTTTTTTGAAAGGCAGGAATTAACTTCCGCGCGAAAATGAAAGTATGAAACCAAAGTGTTACCACACTTTCTTTTTTTAATCAGAAACAGTGTTAGAGCCGGTAACAGTTTGCTACAAATGTTACTAAAGGTCATATGTATGTAGTAGTATCTATCTATATTCTAAATTTTCAAACTTTAGTCATATACAACAAGGCTTATTTCCAGCCATTGAATTCTTTTGATATGACACCATTGATGATTCAGATTTCAGACTATCTCCTTGATATATATATGTCGCCATCCATCCTTCCAATGAGAACTCCTGAGTTTGTTGATGATTATGCGACTCTCTTGTTCAACTCTTCCCTGTAGTAGTATATGGTTCTCTTATTTTCTTTTATATTTTACCCATGAAACCTTAATGCATTTAAAGAAATATTAAGACGTTTTGAAATTTTCTCTCTTCATTTTAGGTCTATAACTTGAAATTGAGTTTTCTGAGGGTAAGTGAATAAACTAAAGAGGAAAGACTAATTTTAGTCTCTAACAAAACCGTGTGACTCAATTTGCTCTAGAAAAATAAACACAAATTTGAGTTCCTAAGAAAAAACTATCAACTATAAAATTAGATGCCAAAACCATCGTCAATAAAGGGACAATCAGGTGCCTAACAATAATTTAAAAGGGGTGATTTGGTCCAAGACAATAATTGGAAAAGAGATAATTTAGTCCTACAAAAGAAAATGTCCCTAAATAGTTTATTTTTCAATAAATCACTTATGTCCTTTTCTTCTTTAATATTCAAGCAATAAACACCATTGTAACTATGAACTACGTAACATGAATTTTATGGTATGTTTGGATGGAGAATTTTGGAAGAGACAAAAGGAGTTAATTACTTTTTTTAAATTAATGCCACTAAAAAGGATTTTAGAAATTATTTAAGTGTGATTGAATTATTACATGATCATTTATCATATTGTTATTTCAATTTTATTAAAATATTAAATATATATTAAAATATAGGCTTATTCCTCCATATATATCTCCTCCAAAACTCAACTTCCAAGCCTACTTTTTTTCCCTAAAAAAAAAGTACTTTTTTTCGACGTTAACATACTCTTATTTTTTTGTACAATGTTGATACCAGTTTTTTAAGATAGAGTGGGAATCTTTTTTAGAACTATCAAGTGTTAAGGATCTTTTAAAAAATTTCAATTTTAAAAAAACATAGATGGTAGATTTACTAAAGAATAAATTACCAAAGGACTTTTATGTTGGCAGGGACCAAACTATCAATTTTTTTAGATAGACGAAATGATAAATAGCTATTGAAACTCTTACACATAAATGAAGGGGGCCGAGATCAAACTTCAATCACAACATATGACTCGTAATTTCAATATTTTTACCAATTGAACAATACTTGTGGACAAACTATCTATTTTTATTATTGATAGGAACCTAATTATTCGTGTTATGATGATCGTTCATATAGAACCAAATTGTACCAAAACAATTTCTCCTGAAATTAAGAGTTATTTTTTATTTTTCTCAAGAATCAAATTGAATTGTTTATTCTCAAATACTAAAATAATTTTGCATTTTAAAATAAAGAATTTAATTAGTATAAATTGTCGGTATATTATCATTTTACACATACACTCAATCATATACGTTGACACATCAATTATTGAATATAAAACACATGATTGATCATACTAATTAAATGATGTGGCAAAAACATGTGTAAAATAATTTTTAAATATATGTGTATAGTAATTAAACTCAAGTAAAATATCAGTTTTGTTCCCTAAAACAATCATTAAAAAAGCGGATTTTGACTCGAGAGGGTATTCAAAGTCTCCTACATGGTCAGTTCATGGACGCACCCATCTAAACCAGCCAGCCATTGTTGAATATAAAAATTTGCTACCTACCCTTCCACTCTTTCCTTCATATAAAACCATCACATTCCATACATCTTTCCACCACAACACTCTTCCTTCACCCTTCTCTTTCTTTCTTTTACAACAAACAAGTACTACAAACTGAGTTCAAATTACAATACTTTGATTACTTTCATTTGCCACCTAAGATAACAAGATGGTGAGTGTGTCTGAAATTCGCAATGCTCAAAGGGCAGAAGGCCCTGCAACCATTTTGGCCATTGGCACTGCAAATCCAGCCAATTGTGTTGAACAAAGCACATATCCTGATTTCTACTTTAAAATCACAAATAGTGAGCACAAAACTGAACTTAAAGAGAAATTCCAACGCATGTGTAAGTATTTTTTTTTTCCTCTAGCTAACTTTTTTAGATACTTCCCATTTATATATATGTTGCTATCTTTACATTTTTAAATGGATAAAAATTATTACACTATCTTTACATTGGTTTCTTATCACCCAAGTTTTGTTGAACTAATATCATCTCTTCATGAATATCTTCAGGTGATAAATCTATGATCAAGAGGAGATACATGTATCTAACAGAGGAGATTTTGAAAGAGAATCCTAGTGTTTGTGAATACATGGCACCTTCATTGGATGCTAGGCAAGACATGGTGGTGGTAGAGGTACCAAGATTAGGGAAGGAGGCTGCTGTGAAGGCTATAAAAGAATGGGGTCAACCAAAGTCAAAGATTACTCATTTGATCGTTTGCACCACAAGTGGTGTAGACATGCCTGGAGCTGATTACCAACTCACAAAACTTTTAGGTCTTCGCCCATATGTGAAAAGGTATATGATGTACCAACAAGGTTGCTTCGCAGGAGGCACGGTGCTTCGTTTGGCTAAAGATTTGGCTGAAAACAACAAAG
>Ga0315914_1000098_pt1 | contig 73353 bp, 43 predicted proteins | sample MpolenodulesMG_FD_203920 | JGI IMG/M metagenome (GOLD analysis project Ga0315914, IMG submission 203920) | Medicago polymorpha root nodule microbial communities from Los Angeles, California, United States - elongated nodules | ecosystem: Host-associated > Plants > Roots > Nodule | place: USA...
ACCACTTATAACTTTATTCTTGTTTCTAATTTTTATTTGGATTTTAGATATAAAAAATTGCAATTTCGTATCACAACTTATAAAAAAATATAGGGTCATGTTAACATATGTCCTAAGGGCACATGTTAAGGAACCTAAAATGAGTAACTTTGCATTAGAAAACATGATAATTTAATTTTTAAGAAGTTGAATGCACGACTTTTGATACGTATATTTCTATTATAAGTTCCTTAACATGTGTCCTTGAGCGCACAAGCTAACATTTGCCAAAAATATATATATCCACGACAATTATTTGAATTGCACGTGAAATATAATTGCTGTAATTATGGTACATTTTTAGACCAAAGCATGCTAATTGAATTCATTATATATTCCAAATAATACCACTATTACCGGTATATTTTCATTTGCTAAGCTAGCTACAGTATGAAAAGTTTTTGTTTTTCCCGTGGTTTTCTCGGTGAAGTCCTCTTTGCTTCTTCTTGTACTAGATTAATTAGTTTAGATTTGAGTGTCGCTCTTTTTCGAGGTACATCATCATGATACGGTTACTTCTTTTACACGCAACGCAAACAAGACCAGAGAGAGAGAAGTAGAGGGAATGATTGTGTGCTGTACCTGGCCAGTTAATTTGATAAGAATGGAAGAGAGAAAGTGTAGCTTCTGCTGCTGCTACTACTTTTGTAACTCATGTACGAGCTACGAACATAGCTTCGCATTGGACACTGAAATGTCTGGGTAACCCATTTTTCTCCGCACATCCACATTGTTATCACTTATAGTTGAAATTTGGGTTTAATTCATCTTTAATAAATTGACTTATAAAAGTTGATGAGTATCTCTATTTATAAAGATATGTCAAAAGTCTTGTCTTTTTAATATGAGTTTGAATTTTTCTCTATACACTTCATCACACCCAAATTATTACTATTAGACTTAGTATGTAGATAGATAAAAGGCCCGAATTGATATACTCTTATACATGTTGAAATTTGAATCTACCTCATTGTTACAAAATCAGCTTATAAATTGAGGAGTGTCACTTTTATTAAGATTCTCATATTTTCAATGTGGACTTGGGTTTTTTTCTATACATATTATCGAATGGAGGTCTTAATTATACTCTTGAGAATTTGGTTAATTAAATGGAGAGTTATAAGGTTGTCTTGGAGTTGGGGCGTTGCTAGATTGAAGATTCAACCGTGCCTGCTGTATGAGTGGCGCTGGAACCCTATGTGGTGTCTGGGAGCGTTACTCTAGTGATAGGAGCTGCCCGAGGGGTCCTTAGCAGTGTTGTTTTTTGCTGTCTTGGAACACCTGTTTGCGCTGCTGTTTTGCTGCTGTCCGGTTGTTTTATTTTCTGCTCTGTAGGTGCTGGAGTTGTTTTGTGGCTTTGTGCTCTTGGTAGGCAGCAACGGTCAATTTTGGTTTATTTTTGGGACTTTGTTAGGAGGCTGTAATGCTCCTATGTGTTGGTTTTGTTCCTGTTCTGACATTGAATTAGGACTGGGGGGTTTTTTATCGAGTTGTAATATTGGTGGAGAGTTGCCTCGGTTATTAGGCTCTTAGTTTGTACTCTTTTTCCTCCTTTTGCATGTTAAGTGCACCTTGCACCGACCTTGCCTAATAATATTTTCCGTTTCAAAAAAAAAAATGGAGAGTGATACGGCACTACGGATCACAAGGTTATGATCTGCTCCCTTTCAGAAAATAATTAGAGAATTTCATTTAGAAAAATAAAAATACAAAAAGTTAATAGTGGTCCCATCATTAATTATTTTATAATATTTAAAAAATATATGTATTTATCTCCAATGAAAAATTTGATATGATCCTAACTTTGGAACGCGAGTATTTTATTAATGGGATTCATGTTCTAGTTACCTTGCTGCTGATAGGAAAATGTTCTAGTTTGAGTTGCATTGCTGTTCTAAGCTAATAGTATGTTTTGTCCTCTCTTCCGGTTTACTTTCTTTCTTTTTACAAGGCCCCTGCAGGAAAATGTTCAAGATCATAGGAGGTGGTTGTTAGATCCTATACATGGCTACTCGGTTTGCGGGACATATCGATTTCTAACTTCAGCTGATGAACCGATGATTACTAGTGACTATAACGATGTCTGGCATAAGCTTGTTCCGACAAAAGTCTCAATCTTTGTTTGATGTCTTCTTCAAGACAGAATTCCGACAAGATCAAATTTGGTGCGACGTCGTGTTCTTCAACCGAATGATAGTATGTGTGCTGGAGGATGTGGTAGCATTGAGACAGCATACCATTTTTTTCTTGAATGCGATCTATTTATTAATGTTTGGTATTTAATATGTCTTTGGCTTGGAATATCTTTTTTTTATCCTGGGCATATTAAAGAACTTTATCTTCAATTTAATCAATTGGCGGGCATGCCGAGAGCTTCATATTCTTACCTAAGTGTTATTTGGCTTGCTTCAGTTTGGACAATTTGGAAGGATAGAAACAACTGTGTCTTCAAAAATGTGGTAATCGATCCTCATAATATTTTTGACAAGATGAAGCAGACTTCCTTTTTATGGTTATCTTCAAATTTTATTCCTTTAACTTTCGGTTTTCATGACTGGTGGTGACATCCATTAATCTGTGTGGGTGGCATGTAATTGCTTTTGTTTGGTTTAGTGTTGGCACTCTTTTCATAGGTGTCTGGTCTTTGTAACAGATTTTGGGTGATTCACCGTTTTAGCACACCTTGTGCAGGGTGAATTTAGCCTTCTTTGAACAATATATTTCATTTTGATTTGTTTAAAAAAAAAGTTTGAGTTTTATTTACACTCTCTTTGGTTTGAGCGAATTAGTGAATAGAGAAATAGAGAAGAAGTATCTCTCTTGTTTGGATAACAAAGAACTTGTGAAGAGAGAATAAAAATAGGTGGGCACTATCACCTTTTTACTTCTCCTCAATTGTGAGAAGAAACATGAGAGAAGTGAAGTGGAGAGGGCCAATTTACACTTATGTCATTGCAGTTTCACGTCCTTATGCTAAGTTAGGATTTACAACAATGAGGTTTGGGTAGCTGCTAACCAGCAACAACAACCGTAACCTCTTTGTCAACAAAAAAAAGTGACTGTAAATTCGAAAGTTGGATTTTTTTATAATAATTCAAAAACTGGATTTGAAAACTATACAATTCACATTAAATTAAATCAAACTAAATTAACTAAGTTCTTGTAGAAAAAAAAACTAAGTTTGTTAAAAATTAAATTAAAGTATATTAGTAATTTAATCAATTAAAACAATTCAAGTATATCAAACTAATACATTGATTTAATTTTTATAAAAAACAAATTAATCAATCATAAATTATATGTTGTTTTTACTCAAAGACATTTTTATCTTTGCAAAACATAGCAACATCTATTTCTTTCCTAATTCCCTCTTCTTTCTCTTATATCAAACATCCCATCAAATCTATTATATTTCTCATTTATATCTCTCTCTTTTCTTATTCTCTCTCACCTACTCCTCTCTTCTCATTTTCTTCTCACAACCAAGCACACCCTTAAGTTGTGATAAGTTTTCGCAAAAATCCACATAACCCATGTGCAGTAATTTGATCATAACTCAAGTTTTAAAAATCATTTGAAAGTCAGACCAAAGCCATTAGAAAGCTAACATTTTAACCTATAATTTTCATGCTCACATCTAAAGTCAACTCAAAAGAGAAAATGGTGAAAAATGACACACAAGATAGGTCTGGGCGCTAGGAAGCTGCATAAGCATCAGCTCAAGCGCTGGCTCTCTGGAACTGGGCGCCTAGCGCCCCAGTTCAAGCGCCAGCCCTGCGAAAAGTGCGAATTTGGGTTGTTTGGCCTCGGGTTTCCTTCAAAATCACCCAAAAAGTGCTTTTTTTGATTCCCCATTCACCCAAAGTGTTTAACAACTTATCCCAAGGCTCAAACACAACAAATAAGCTCTTTTCACAACACTCAAAATGACTTATACAACAATTGAATTGATTTGTCTTAAAACACCAAAACTTTAACAACAACAACAATTCATTCCTTCCAAACATCTCAATTCAACAACAACTCAACTTAATTCATACCCAAACCATGATATAACATTAACAACAACAATTAACAACAATCACAATCCACAATCATGAATTCAATCTCAAATCAACAACAACATTGCACAATTCATCAATTTGAGCACAATTCACAGTATATTTATACATATCATGAAAATGCAATTTCATCAACAACAATTCAATTATCATCAAATTCATATACCCAAACATATCACTATAACAGGAGCACGAATTTCAACAATTAAATTCACAATAATCACTTATTTCAAATAAGCACTTATGGATAGAAGTAGAAAAGAGATTATACAAGAAGATTATGAATGAAAACTAACCCCCTTACCTCAATTCTTCATAAATCTAAGCTAGTGCTTCACTTTAGCTCCAATCCCTTGAGTTTCTATCCTCTTCTTGCTCCCCAAGATCTCCTCTCTTCAAAACCCTTTCTCTAGCCTTTCTCTCTACCTCTCTCAAAATATTATGAAATGAATGTGAACCATGTTTTTCTACAAAAACTAGAGCTAAAATAATGTCCACACTAATTGGCTTAACCCTTAAAAGTCTTAATGGGCCTAAGACTCTCAATAACTAATCCACAGAGTCTTTACTCACTTACGGTTAAAAGTTATCGAATAATTATCTGCTCACAACTAATTACAATAACTACACTATTAACTTAGTAAAATAATGGTTCTCACTTGAAAAACTAAAAATAATCATCCCCATGAAATTACTAATTTACCCTTGCTCTCAAAATAACCAAAATATCCTTAAGTCTAAAATGACTAAAATACCCTTCCAACACCGAAATCCACTAATCCAACCAAAATACACACAGAGGCAATTAATCACATACAAGCACATATAAACACATAATAAAATAATAAAAATAAATCTAACGAAAAATCGGGTTGTTACATATATAGTCTAAAAAATGTGATAACTTCCAACAACTTTTTATTTCAGGTTTTGTGATTGCTAAAGAAGACAATTATAATTTAAGAGACTCGCGCCTTTTTACCCCAGTGCGAAATCAGAGGAATGCACCGTAATTTTTAAATTTGGTTATGTGTATATTTTTTTATTTGAATAAATAGTCGAAATTGCATCTTTCGTCAAAAACCTTTTTGAATTTTGAAAATTTCGTCCGAAATTGTCAAACGTTAGTGAATTTATAACCAACATGTAAGTGTCCCCACTTGTTTTTGAATTTCTCATTATACAATACTATACATTATAGATCACCACTACCAACATATAAAAACATTGTATGATCGTATAGTATTATAAATATGATTGTATAGCATGATAACTACATCACATATTATAATATAATAATACATGCACCTCTCTTCTATGTAAAAACATAGTATAATCGTATAGTATTATAAATATGGTCGTATGGTATGATAACTACATTACATGTTATAATATAATAATACATGCATCTCTTTTCTCTGTGATTTTCTACTTGGCTTTTTTTTTATTTAGCTTCATTTTTTTTGAAGGATTTTGGTTTCATTTTTTAAAAATAGTGCTACTACAATATTAATTTTATACCTAAATTTAATTTATTTATTATTTGAAATAATAAAAACAATTATAAAAGTTTTATTAAATATATTTTTGAAACACTTATTTGATTTTTTAATTTAGAAATAAGAAAGTTCCAAAAAAAATAATTGCAATATTCCACACACACATATATAATGTTATGCAAATATTGTTCCAATACTTCAAATTTCTATCCTCACCACTGCAATTACCCCATATTACGTGGCATAACCTTCATTATGCATGAAGATGGTCACGTTATAGGATCAAACGACAAAAACCAACGAAGGGGGTATTTTGACAAAAGTTTGACAATTTTATCAGGATTTTTAAAGTATGATAGAAATTACAATTAGCAATTGAAATTTTGTGTTATATAGTTATTGTTATGTTTTATGGCTTGTGGCATTGTGGAGTATTTTTTTCAGGAAAAACACAAACACACATGTTGTCCTATCTTCACGGGACATTTATGATAACCTCATAAAGAGTTAAATGAAAGACGATGAAAGGAGGCACATTGCCGAAGTTTTTCGCTTGATGAAGATGAATGATTGTTCTCAATCAATCATGAGTCTACATAGGATCCTTTGGTCGCCCACCTCCAGAGTGAAAGGTAAATTAAATGATGTTGTTTTGTATCCATTAATAACGAAACACATGAAATGCATACTTATATTGATTTTCTCTAATACACGACCATGGCCGCCACCTATTCTAACATTCTAGTCTTTAATTTAGGGCATTACAGAAGAATAACAAAAATTTAAAGCGTTGCTATTTTAAATAAATTAAAAACCAGAAGATTGAAATAGGTGAAAATCATGGTCGTGTGTTGGAGAAAATCAACGCGGGTAAACATTTCGTGTGTTTCGTTATTAGGTGATTAAATACAATTTTATAAAGAATGACATATATTTTCTCTTGTTAAGTTTCTTCTATGCTTTGGTACATAATATCATTCATCCCTCTTAGATAATTTTTCGACTTTTTAATTTTAGTGCATGATCTCATTATCAAAATAATCTCTAAGTAGTCTAATTTTTTAACTATTAACCAGGTCTTGGGCTCTTGTAAAATAAAAATAAAAATAGGGCTTTGATTGTCTAATTTTTTCAGTAGTCTATTTTATTATTTTTATTGCAAAAAATGAAAAAATATATTAGGGACCATGGATCGATTGTGGTAGCTGTTGAATAGATTAAAGAGATGGGAAAATTTAAAGGGGCAAATTTTATTTTATAATATTTTTTTTATGAAAAAATTCATTATTACCATTTAAATTAATTTACTTTTTCTTATTTATAAAAAATTATTAATTTACTTTTTGTTGCAATTATAGGACGGTGTATACGTTGGATCTTTTAGTGTAAGACATTTAAGAAGAAAAGTTATATTGTGCATTGCTTATTAAAAGTGTGCTATGAATCTCATATGATTTGTGGAAGAAAAAAAAGTGAGATACTAGACTCTACGCAATAGTCATGGTAAAAGTTGGGGAAATGAAGGTTATGAAAAGTTTAACCAGATTATCACAGTTAGAGGCGTGTCATTGATTTATGGTGGTTATGTGCCTATCGATATATCTTTTGTTAAAGTGTTGAATCATATACACATAAAATATGAACTTTGTATATTGTGTGGTTTAAGGATTTTTATTAGACTTGAGTTTTGTATTGTGTGTTTTAAATATTACTATTAGACTTGAGTTTTTTTATTCTTTGGTTTTTGGATAAAACATGTGTGATATTGTTGTTATGAATTAGACTTCAGTTTTGTACTGTCTGTTTAAGGATTATTATTAGACTTGAGTTTTATTATTGTTATGAATTAAAAAGATATTTGTAGGAATATTTTGTTCCATTTAAAACAACCTTGAATCAACACAAAACAACGAATGTAGATAACATGACTTGATATTTTCATGGATGTCATTGATAAAACTTATAAGAGTGAATGTAAATAATCAAGTGAGTGTAGGTTTCTAAATTACTCTTTAATGTTTTAGGTAGGTGTGGTTTCTAATTTACTCCTTATGTTATGTTTGGTTTCATGGTTTAGGATGGAACGAGATGGAATAATATATTATTTCATAATTTGAATTTTAGAAATAAGGATGAAATTAAATGGAGAATTGTGGGATGAATTTCATCCTATTCCATTATATCCCCTACTTTTTGTTACTATCAATCGAATGTAAGAGATGAAATCACTATCTCAAATTTGAAAATGACTTGTTTGTCATTTTCTTCTCGTATTCACTATCTAATTGTATTCTCTCCCATAATTTCCTTTCCCCTCTTTCGATTAAATCTCAATTGCCTAAATTTAAAAATGTTTTGTTTTTGTGGATTGTGTAAATTTAAAATTATTTTGTTTTTGTGGATTGTAAATATGAAATTCCATCTATTATATATAACAATATACTGTCATCATATATTGTATATGATGTTTGCATTTTTTTTGCACGTATGAATATTGAGTATAAAATTTGCTCTCTATTTTGCAGCACATGTAAATAAGTATAAAATTTGTTGGCTATTTTGTTATCTATTTAAGGCAAAATGTTAAGTATCAAATTTGTTTGTTACTCAAATAAATAGTTCATTGCAAGTGTAAAATTTGTTCTCAGTTTTTCAACCATGTTATGCTAATCTATTTTGGTTGCACATAATTTATTCAATTGACTTTTAAAAAAATGATGTTTTTATAAATGAGGGTAATAAAGTAATAAAAAACTGTGATTTATTCCGTCCAATTCACTTTTCAAACAAGAGAACTTTGTTCTGTTCCATCGTCAATTCTTCAAACAATCGAATGACAATTTTTTCCATTCCACTCAACTTTATCCATCTCCGGTCCATTCTATAATACACCATCCGCTCCATTCTATTATTCAAAGTGATTGTAAAATTTAACCCCCCATTATTGACTGTTTTAAAAAAACTAATTAACTAGTGGAAATATTTGTCACATGTACAAATTGTTCAAAGGAAGAGGGAATTTAAATTCAATTTTCTGTAATTAAGTTTATAATGAATCAAGGAAAATATGTGTGCATTCACGTGGGTCTATACGTTTGTAGTTAACAAGTATGGTCTAAAAAATATACAGTAATTTGTTCGATTGTAAACTAATTCTTACCTAATTACAATACTCAAATTAGCAAATATCAATACAAATATTTATTTTAAATTGAATTTTATTGTCTGCATTACAGTTGCATGAAGGAGAACACTTCTTGAATAACATTGGTAGAAAAAAGATCACGTTGATGTATGTGTTTGATACAAACACGATTAAGCATGTGAAAAATAAACTTAGGTTGCACATGCATAAACTGAAAAATGATAATTGCAAATTTTTAAGTAAGCTAAAATAAATATGATTTTTTTTTTTTTACTATCTTAAAGAGTATGACATATGGAAACCTTATTACGTTTACAAATTTCTTCCAATGTTTGTTAGTTTGTTTTGTGTTTATGTAAGGATTTGGTACTCTTAGCAACATAGCAAGGAAGAATGCTTTAAAAAGGTGAAAAAGTAAATACAACATTTTTATTGAACAGAAAAATGGAGAAACAATACAGTTGATGTTTGACAATGATACGATTGAGATGATAAAATAATACACAATAAAATTTAATGTGTGGTATTTATTTTAAAAATGTTATTTTATCATCTTGTTTAGTATGACAGTACAATTAACAATGTTGACATATATGACGAAAGAAAAATCTGATCAAACATGCTACACATAGTTTATTGATAAAAAAAATATTGTTTATATTTGTGGCTAGTTAAAGGACAATTCCCCTATATTGCTGATGGTTTTAAATCATCAAACAATAAACATATTTGTGCTTGTTTCAAAAGGAAATAATATAATGAAGTCATACTTGACTAACTCTAAGGATACGTATTCGAGCAATCTTGTCATTGTCATGGTGATAAAAATCTCGTTAGCATAATTGTTAAAATGACTCAAAATTTTGTTAGATCAAACAATATGAATCTATTTGAGCCCTCATAGGTCAAACACTGTTTTTGGTAATGTCGAAAAGGGTTTTAATTGTTAATTATAATTGTTCATTGAATTGTATTAATTTACGTGACTAGGGTTGTGTCGTGTCTAGGATTGTTAAAGTCTTATGCAATATATTGTATCATAGCTTTTTGGCATTGTCGATGAATGTGTAATTTTTTATAATTGTCTGTCACTGTTTGGGTCTTGGTAACCAAATTTGTATGCAACGAAATACTTTTATATACATATCTTTTACTATTAATGTAAAGATATAATGATATACGGTTTTATATCATACTTTCACTATGGGTAAATACACCTTGAGGTCTATGTTTTAAAATACATCTTCTTAAAAACTAGTTTGTGTCTTCTAACAACTCATATAATAATTTTCTAAAATACAGTCGTTATTTTTATGAAGGAGTGTTTAGAAAGTTATAATTAAACAGTGGCTAAATACATTCTAAAGCGTGTGTTGCTAAAATAATCCTCTATAAAAATTAATAGGTGTCTTCTAGTAAATTCCACACACACAAATATATATGCTTAACCATGTCTTCTTCTTAAAATAGCATTTGTATTATAATTTCATAACCAGCAATGAACTTAGGATTAAAGAGCTTAGACTTAAAGATGCCCCGTCCAAGACTGCAAAGAACCCAGCCTTAAAAAGCATTTGTATCGACAACTACCTGCCCACAACTTGACCCCATATTCTTCTAAAAAAAAAAAAACTTAACCCTGTTTTCTAAACACTTATAAAATAAATATAATTATGATTGTAACAAAAAGCATAATATGTTATTCTTAAAAAAAAAATTGTTATGGTGTCAACTCTTTCAATATCCTTAACGATATGAAATAGAACAAATGATTTTGGATTTGTATGAAATCTATACTATATATATATATATATACATATAAATAACATATTTTGATTTTTTTCTCTTTTTAAAACTACTTCAACTTTCAATACAAACAACACATATAACAAATAAATAACTGTAAATTTAAATATTAAATAAAAGTGTAACAAACACCATATGAGAATATATATGTCTAATTTTCTTCTTTTATCATTTAAAAAGTGTAACAAATTAGAGTAATATATTTATACTTACTTTTTTATTATCCGACATATACATTAAACAACCTTTTCTATAATAAAGATTGTTGTTGGTGTCATTGAAATAGATAATCATGATTAATTTTATTTTTTATAATTTTATTTTTATTCAAAATCAAAATTTTATAAAAAAAAATACATTTATAATTTTTTGGCTTAATTACAGCTTTGGTCCCCTTATTTTCAAAATTTCTCAATTTTGGTCCCCCTATTTTGGGAAATTGAGAAATTAAACTCATCCCTTGCCACTTGTGCTAATGTGGCGTTTTAATATATAAATAATCAGTGCCATGGTAGAATATATTTAAAAATCTAAATAATTTTACAAAATAAACAGTAACTTTTCATTTTTAAAAAACGTAAAAAATAACAGTATTTTTTAGAGAGAAAAAAGGTTAAAAATCAAGGATTTTTTTTTGAAAAAACTAATAAAAGACCAGAAAAATAATCCTAAAAAAACCAGAAAGAAATTAGTAAAGCAAAAAAATCCAGAAAAATCAGATAAATGCTTGAAAATCATAAAAATACCACAAATATTATAATAAGTACAAAAAAAAAATCCGATAAATGCTACAAAAATCAGAAAAATACCAGAAAAATTTCAATAAATATCAGAAAAATTAGAGAATATATATAAAACAAACAAACAAATATGCGCTTAGAAAATAGCTAAAAATTCACTAGCATAATCATTCGAACCATAATGCCATGATTTTCACATAAGTCGCTAGTTGTAAACTAATTATTCAAAGTAATGTCGTAATGATACCCAAGTCATAAGGTATTAGCAAAAGCCACAATGCTAAAAGTTTCAAAAATAGGCATAACACTGCCATTACAAAATAAGGGATATCATGTAAGCTTAACTATCTAAGACCAAAACTATCTAACGACTTGATGCTTGTGATCCTTGAGGTTGAGGTGCTTGTGAACTCTCACCAGCCTGTGACTTCTTTTTTGAATTCTACTTCTGCGTCCCTAGACTCACCACGACTAAGTGCTAATTTAGGACAATGATAATACAAGCTTTTGAAATCACTATACCCTAGACTTTCAATCAGTTTTGAAATATCCATGCAGGACACGACATTGACATCCCAACCACAATTCATTTCTTCCATTTTACCACTAACATACACGTTGCTAGGCAATTCCATGAACAACCCGCCATGGTATATACGTAATATGACTTGCCTTTGTGATGACCTATACAAATAAAGAACGTAAAAACAAGCATAAAAAATCAGTAGCATAAACTAGAGATAGAAAATCAGTAGCATAAAATCAGTAGAAAGAACATAATCAGTAGCAAGAACATATCAAAATCAGTAGCATAAAAAACCAAAATCAAAATAGCTACTGTAAAGGAGTTTTATAAATATCACAATAGCTACTGTAAATTAGTAACAAAATTCTACAATTTTTATTTGTAAATAAACATCACAATTGATAATTTAGGAAACACAAATGCATAGAGAAAAACACAAAGAAGATCAAAAAAGGTTGATATGGAAAAGAATAGAACTGCAGGGTTACTAAAAATACAAATTATCATGCTAAGCATTAGTGCCGATGTAGAACTTAGAGTGACAAAAACATTAATTAAAGTGCTAATCACAATGCATTCGAAAAAAAAGGAAAACATTATGTTTCTTATTCAGTCTATTGGATTGACCTGCATATAAAAGGAGCACTGACCTCCAAAAAAAGACAATTTCCATACTCAAAGTCATGATGGTTCATGGTTGAGTACATGTTTCTATGGAATTTTTAAATATTTGCTTTTGTAATTAACCTCAATGCCCTAAACTAGATACTGTAAATTAGTAACAAAATTCCACAATTTTTACTTGTAAATAAACATCACAGTTTTTATTTGCAAACCCTAAACTAGAGATACAAAATTTGCAAATAAACATCACAATAGCTGCTGTAAATTAGTAACAAGATTTCACGATTTTTATTTGTTATGGAACTTTTATGAATACACACCTTAACTACACCATATTGGGTCAAAAGAGAAAATATACACATACCTTGAATACAGAGATGCATCTCGACCCCCTTCTCCTTTCTCCACCACCTTCGCCTTCATAGATGAATTCATCACGGAAAATGAGTTGATGGTCAGCAAAACACGGTGAACATATGATGATTCGCAAAAAAATGAAAGTTGTCGACGAAGAACGGCTTGAGAAAAAACAATTCGATGATGAAGAATATAAGTTTTGGATTTCAAAATCGAACCATCATAAACGTGATTTAGGTTCCAAAATCGCAAGTATGGAGTATGGGCATTTTAGGGTTCTTGAGCGGTTATGCTTTTGATCGTTTTGTTGTTTTAACACTGTGTTTGGCTTTTTCAATAACACTCTTATCCATTCTTTTAATTAGCTGCTTAACAATAATTAAAAATATAATGTTATATTTAACAATTTAACAATAAATACTGTTTTTATTTTATTTTAAATATATTCTGACATGGCACTGATTATTTAAAATAGAAAATGCCACATCATATATTAAAACGCCACATCAATACAAGTGGCAAGGGATGAGTTTAATTTCTGAATTTCACAAAATAGGGGGACTAAAATTGCTGATTTAAAAATAGGGGGACCAAAATTGAAATTTTTTGAAAATAAAGAGATCAAAACTGCAATTAAGTCTATTTTTTTTTATTGAATCGCGTAACATTGAGGTAAAATTCCATCTATGTAATTTCATTCGTGATTATACCAAATTGGGCGTATAACTCTTTAATTAAACGAAAAAGGCAGATTGAAAGTAAAAAAACAGAAAAGAGAGAGTACACGGCGAATCATAGTTGGGAAGAGTCGTCAGAAACAGAGACAAATCCTCGCCACTAGCGTGGCGTTAAACCCAACCTCTTCACATTCACCAAAAATTCTCAACCAGATCTACAAACCCTAATCACCACTCTTAATCGATTCTCAAAATAAGCGATTAATGTCGACTTTTCACGTCGGCGGTAAGGTCGTAGACAAAGTTGATCTACTCCGGAAGAAGCAATTGCCATGGCGCTTAGACGTCTTTCCTTTCGCTATTTTATACGGCGCGTGGATTTCAGTCATTCTTCCTAGTCTCGATTTCGTCGATGCTTGTATTGTTTTAGGTGCACTCGCTTCTCTTCATATTCTCGTTTGTCTCTTCACTGCTTGGTCCGTTGATTTCAAATGCTTTGCGTATTACAGCAAGGTTTGTATCTAATTGCGTGTTTTGATCAAATTTGTTCAATTTTAGAATTTCTGTTTATAATCGCGTTTTTGTGTGTTTAGGTTAAGAATATTGATCAGGCTGATTCGTGCAAGATAACTCCGGCGAAATTTTGTGGTTCAAAAGAAGTTGTGCCTCTTAATTGGCGGAAATCGGTAAGTGTTTCACGTGTTTATTGATTATTGAGTTGAAATTGAAGCGAGGTTTTTTTTTTAGTTGTTTAATTGGTGTTGTATTGTAATTATGAGAAGTGAGAGATGTATTTAAATGTTAGTTTACTGATTGAGGATAGTATTGAAAGGATCAACTGTAGACTATGACTTAGTGTGTGTGTTTAGTATTTTAAAAAGTTGTGGTGTTACCGCATGTTTGGATAGAAGCTAACAATTAGAGCTTCAGGAGACCTGCGGTGAGAGGGGTCTTAAAGGTGAGGTAGCGGTGAGCTACAGGGTTGCCAAACACCCACTCAGTGCGTGTTTGGTTATGTGGTACGAGAAATTGATTTTAGTTAAAAGTGAGTAATGAGTTGAATGTAAAGTGTTTTTTGTTTTGTTTATATATCCGTACAAAACGAGTTGAACAATTAATCTGCATGTTAAAATCACGTCTGGAGGGAATGAAAAACATCCAAATATTTCAAAATAAATTATACTGAAAAACATCTGAACATTTTAAAATAAGTTCTACACTTCTAGAATCAATTTTGGCACATCCAAAAGTGGAACCAAACTTACACTTAGTCCTCTGGAACAGTTTATATTTTAACTCCCAATCCTGTTTTAGAGAGTATTTTGGATCTTATAGATGGTAAAGAGGCAACACACAATACTTTAGGATCTTCGTTTGATTTAAAAGATTTAATAGAAGGATTTGGATCCAGGATTTAAGGGGAGGAAACTATATTGAAAATTCAGGGAAGAAATATATATTGAGTTTATGCTTGACAAAACCGGATATAAGGGAACCATAAGAATTTTGTAGCTCAGTGCAATGAAAATTGGAAGAAAGTCTACTACTAGTGTTTAGGGATGCTAATGTTTATTTACATGCCGGTGAGTTCGTGCATGGGATATCCTTTAAGGCTGCCCAGTTGAGGTAAGGTAGATTATTGGGTGAAATGGCTAAAAAGAGGCAGGGGTAGGGGGTTCACATATTTATTTATACCTCGTTGTGTGTTTCTAGCACCTACAGAGGACTAGTATAAATTGCAATTGTCCATCATTTTTGAGATCAGACATTAGTTTTTTTTTGGCAGTTTGCACTGCATGCACTGACTGGGTTGCCTATGGTTCGGAAAGAAAAACCAGATTCAGTTTTAAAGACAATTTTTTGCTGCTACCTCTTTTATTGGATAAACCGATCTTTGCTTTTTTGTGTTCCTAGGATACCATCCACTTTGGCAGGGTTTCATTATTGGTATGCTAGGTAGTCAATTCTGGATAGTGGTGCGGCCGACCCCAAAAGTGGGATAGCGGGATCGTCGGGATTGACCATTTTTTTGGACAAATTACATGAATAATTACATGAATAATATAAAGTATAAACAACCATATATTTAATATAAAATTAAACAAATAACTAAAAACTCATGAAACATTCATAAATCAAAACACAAGTCTTAATCAAAACACTCAAGCATTCCCAAGTCTTTATCAAAACATTACATCCAATTCCAAATACCAACAAAATTCAAGGATTGGCCGGGATCCTTTCTGGGCTGCTCCGCTCTTCTGGGATCACGCCTGGATTGTACACAGTTACCATATTTGCTAATTTGATGTGTTCATTTTCTTTCTTTATGATTTTGTGTTTAGGTATAATCTTTTCTTGATTTATGTTGGAAAATTTTCTTGCGGTTAGATATTCTTATTTGTTGATGCTCATTATGCATAATTCTGGTGCCATTGTTTGATGATTTAAAATTAATTGTATTATTTATACGCTATATTCAATGTATTGTTGTGCTTTGATACTGTTGTCCCACTTGCCAGCAGCTGCTTCTTTGTTTACATGTTCTCCTTGTCTTACTGAATCTTTTGTTGAGTGTTTTTTTTCCTTCTCGTATCCTGTTCTTTCTTCAAAGGTTCTTGCTTTGGTTGTCTACCATGGTTAAGTATTTTCTTGTGCAGTCTGCAGGTTCTTCATTAGCCGTGGATTTGGATGAAATTTATTTTGATTTTAGAAAACAATGTTTCGTTTATTCGAAGGAGAAGGGGACCTTTTGCAAACTTTCTTACCCTACCAAGGAAACATTTGGATATTATGTCAAGAGTAGTGGCCATGGTTCTGAAGCCAAAGTTCTTGCTGCTACTGAGAAATGGGGGCGGAATGTGTGGGTTCCTTTTTCTTTGATAATCATCATTTTTTCTACATGCATCTATTTCCCTTCAGTACACAATTTTTTGTGGTGAAATTATAATGTGTTTGTTGTTGAAAGTTTGTGATTACACAATATTTATGAATTAGACATGTTTTAGATGCAACCCATTACTTTGGTGTTTGTGATGATCATCCGTTCCTTCTGTCTTTCTCAAAACGTGTCTTTTGGTCTCCTAGGATTATGTTTTAGTTTTGATCTCTAATGTTCTGCTTGTTGATCTTCTAGATTTGATTATCCTCAGCCAACATTTCAGAAATTGATGAAAGAGCACTGCATGGAACCTTTTTTTGTATTTCAGGTAACTCTTTGATGCTCCTTTTCTCTGTTAATTGTGTTTGGTCTTCGTTCTAACTTTCAATTTGGATTGCTTCTTGCTTATACTATGACCAGGTTTTCTGCGTTGGTCTCTGGTGTTTGGATGAATATTGGTACTATAGTTTGTTCACTCTAGGTATGCTGTTTATGTTTGAGTCAACGATGGCAAAAAGTCGGTTGAGGACTCTGACTGAGTTAAGACGTGTTAGAGTGGATAATCAGATTGTAATGGTACATCGTTGTGGCAAGTATGTTATTTCATCATTAGCTTGCTCATACTTAGGGGGTTTAATGCAGTGCAATTTTAAAGTTTTTTTTCCTTCTATTTGTGTTGATTATAGGTGGGTAAAAATCTCGGGTACAGACCTTTTGCCTGGAGATGTTGTCTCTATAGGTCGCTCTGCTGGTCAGAATGGAGAGGAGAAATCTGTACCTGCAGACATGCTTATATTGGCTGGAAGTGCAATTGTGAATGAAGCTATTCTCACAGGCGAGTCTACTCCTCAATGGAAGGTGTTTCTCTTTTCTGAACTAATTGCTAAGATACTCATTTATTGTCTAAAGCAGTAATGAATATGTGATGCATAATAAGTATATGTTGGTTTTCTGGGTCAAGGGGCTATACATGTTTTTCGAAGTTTGAGTAGATGAATTTGTATTTGATTGCAAAGTTTGCTATCATTTTTTTGCTGGTCTGGACATTGTTGACTGTGGTTGCTTGTTGAGTACCTCCTTGCTCTAAGTAATGGTATTGATTTTCCCCATGAAGCTTAGCCACTTATTTAGACAGATATCATATCACTAATATAAGGAATCATTTTGCTTCAACCTTGATTCATGGTTTGTCCGTCCGTCTAGAAGTAATGGTATTGTTTTTTACCCATCCAGCTTAGCCACTTGTTTAGACAGATATGATAAAACATCTTGCTTAATTTTTGTTTGCCTTGACTCGCCGATAGGCTCTAATTGTGCCATGCTATTTTTTCGCCTCCTGTCTTTTTTTACTATATATGCCTCTGCGATGTGATTCAATCACTATGATTTACATAAAACATGCAATTTTTGTTTCAGTTTTTCTTTCCAAAATTTTAATTTTATTTACATGTCTATACTTACTCTAGTTATGTGCATGTAACGATGTGTCTAGTTTTGTAAATTCACTATCATCCTTGGAGCCCTCTTTCTCATGAAAATTAACAAGGCTGGAATAAGACATCTTTGATCTTTCTTTTTTCTTTTCCTTCCTGGTTTTATTTTTAACGATTCTCATTAAGATCTGACGTTCCTTTTAGATTTCTATTGCGGGTAGGCATATTGAGGAGAAGTTGTCAGCAAAGCGAGATAAAACCCATGTTTTATTTGGTGGAACTAAAATATTACAGCATTCTCCAGATAAGGTTATTTCAGGCTGGAAAAAATATCTATTTTTATATAACGTTGAGCTCGTGTTCATGCTTCTGATTCTCTTTATTTTTAACAATCTTACCGGAGTCAGACCTTTCCTCTAAAAACCCCTGATGGTGGCTGCTTGGCTGTTGTTCTGAGAACGGGATTTGAAACAAGTCAAGGAAAGTTGATGCGAACAATCTTATTCTCCACAGAAAGGGTAAACTGATATAGACTTTATTAAACCCCCCAAAATACATTTTCGGCCTCATTTTGATGTATTAGATTTTTTCTTTCCTTTCCTGCTTCCTGATTTGACAAATTGTAGGTGACTGCTAATAGCTGGGAAAGTGGATTGTTTATTTTATTCTTGGTTGTATTCGCTTTAATTGCGGCTGGTTATGTGCTTATTAAGGTAATGCTTCCCTACTGATGTATAGTAAATATGGCTTGGTTTTGATAGTGATTTACGATCCAACTTGGTAAAATTTAAATTGTATATGCTGCAGGGGCTAGAAGACCCCACAAGGAGCAAGTATAAACTTATACTAAGTTGTTCTCTTATTGTTACTTCTGTGATACCTCCCGAGTTACCAATGGAATTATCAATAGCTGTTAATACTTCTCTGATTGCACTGGCACGCCGTGGAATTTTTTGCACAGAACCTTTTCGGATTCCATTTGCTGGGAAGGTACCTGAAGGTTTACTGTTTTTGCTATTGTGCTTCCTTTTCTTTGTCAGATATAAATCATATACTTACAGTGGTTTTTATTGAATTTCCTACATTGCCTATAGGTTGATATATGTTGTTTTGACAAGACTGGGACACTTACATCTGATGACATGGTATACCCACATAAAACATGGTATTTATTTATTATCTTAGACCATGTTCTGCAATATAATGCCTTTATTCCCATTTTATAGGAATTTTCTGGAGTTGTTGGGTTGGCAGAAACTACAGATTTGGAATCTGACATGAGTAAAGTGCCTGTGCGAACAGTAGAAATCCTGGCTTCTTGCCATGCGTTGGTATTTGTTGAGAATAAGCTGGTATGACTCTTTTCTCTGTGGGTGGTTAACTTGAGTTTTAGTTTCCAGACCTTGCTATGCTGTTGAATGTGAATTTAGTAGCATGCCACAGTTCAACATTTCCGCTCACTTTTTCCTCCTGAATTCATTGTCGTCTAGTTTATAGTTTTTGTAATGCGTGTAAAGGAACATAAAGAAAGCAAATCACAAAATATATTTCTTGTCGACTAAGAAATGAGACTTATTTATATTAAGGGAAATGCTAACAAGTGCCCTCAAGGCACTTGTTAAGAAGTCTAAAGAAGAAATTTTGTCTTGAAAATGGTGCATTCGATGCATTAAAACTTTAAAAAGTAACTTTTTGAACATAAAATTTACTAATTATTTCCATTTTTAAATCCTTAACAAGTGCCTTAAGGGCACTTGATATCAAGACCCTTATATTAATAATCTTAACTAAATAAGGAAACACTCACAAAATTACTATATACTCTTTGAAACACTTGTGGTAATGTCACATGTATCTAAACGGGCTCTATATAATCCTTATTCCTTATCCTTATTTAGTCTAAACGTAATTATATAAGAAAATAAATCATGAAAGATAAGGAAACATAGGAATTAATCCCAAAGATGTAATCCAAGATATTCTAAACTGTAAGATATTTTTGGAATTGTTTCCTTAAGCTTCATGTCACCATATTTTTATTGATATAAGATCCGAAGTTGCTTACTGCAGATGTCATGCTAAATAAATTTTCTAGATGACAGTAGTCAATTTTCCAGGGATTGGAAAAATTCTCCCTTTTACCCTTTCTTTCCACAATTCGTCTTTACCCTAAGTTCTACTTTTCTCGGTTACAAATATTTTTCATGCTTTCGGCTTGATGTGCTATAGGTCTTCATGATTTTAGCTTGAGAGTGAGAAAGAAATAGATTTTTACCCCTTCTATCTTTGCTATTATTTTTTGATACTATCTTACTATAAATTCCTTAATATTCCACAGGTTGGCGATCCTCTTGAGAAGGCTGCACTTAAGGGAATTGATTGGAGTTATAAATCTGATGAGAAGGCCGTTCCTAAAAGGTAAATACTTTTCTGCTCAAGTATCTTAATTCTGCATGTCTTATCTATTGATTACGCTGATGTGAATTTTTTTTTGTTGATAATTTTTGGTATTTGAGCTCATTTAATTGGATTGTTTCCCACAGTCAACAAACTGTTTAAATTCCAGTGTTCCTGTTGCGAAAGCTAGAAAATATAATAAGAAAGTAAACAATATTTGACTAATGGGGACATGTTACTATATGTGTGTGTGCGTGTATTTGTAGTCAATAGTGGCTGCTATATCTTAGGTGCTACTCAAAACCCCATAGTGTTGTAGTTGGGTAGTAGCTGTAGTGAGGCAAATAGCAGCAGCCACTACATGGAAGCTCTACTCCAAATACCTGAAAGAATTGGAGTAGGATGCAGAACAAATAAGGTCTAGTACCCGAACAGCCAAACATAAGCTCTTCTCCTCGGGCCTGAAAGAATTGGGAACCAGATGTCCCCTATAGCGACACAAACCATAGAGACAGAGGAGGAGGAGGAGGAGGAGGATGCAGAACAAATAAGGTCTAGTAGTGAAGAGAATGAATGAGATGATGATAAATTGCTTGGAGATAGTAATTCCATGTGAGGAATCACTTGTATCTATGTTGAATGTTTAGCGGAGTTCTTTTAAGCCTTTTAGGCACATATTTGTTTTTTATTGGGTTTGAAGATCTGTACCAATGAACTTTGATTATTAGTTACAAATAAGTCTTTAATTGTGTTCTTCTATTTATGAGCTTTTATATTTGTATGATATAAATTTCTTGTTTTTTTAATGTTAAATTTCATGTTTTGTTTCCTTAAATTTTGACGTATTGATGATACTGGTGCCCACCACACCACCATAGTGTTTTGGGGGTTAGATGTAATAATACCTTATTCAATATTGGATTCATAGCTATCTTATTTGTTGTTTAAATCAGTATCGCCATTCCATATAAAATTGAACACAATGTATTTGAATCTCTTGTGTATCTATTTTGGACATGAATTTCATCTTGAACTGTGAATCTGTGATTCATTATGACGAATGCGATTCACTATGATGAATCCTAATTCATTAATGAATCACAACCTGAACTCAGTGTCCACTTTGTTTTTGTAAACTTCTATAGCTAGTCACTTCTCTTTCATCATTTGATTTACGACTCAAATATTGAGTTATTTAGAGGTTTGTATATGATATGCCAACTTATATTTTTGCTATGTTAATTGTTTTTACTTTAAAATGTCATATTTTTATTGATCATGCATCAAATGATTCACAATAAGATTTGATTCATGATTCATAAAATGGGTTCTGATTTAAGATTTGAATCTCGATTTGATAACCATGGTTTGAATGATTTAGTTTATTCTTTTCGCCCCTTTATTGTTCTTCCCATTTTGTTTTCTTTTATAGTTCTTTCTACGTCGTCTTTGTTTTTTCATGATTCGTTATCAAATTTCAGGGGAAGTGGCCATCCTGTCCAAATTGTTCAGCGGTACCATTTTGCATCTCACTTAAAACGGATGGCAGTAATTGTTCGTATTCAGGAGGAATTTTTTGCATTTGTGAAGGTTTGTTTGTTTCTCAGTCTGGAGTAGAAATGTGCAGTTTTTAGAAATGACACTTTGCGATAGCTTTTATTTCTGGGGTTATGAAATGGTCAACAATATAACTCCATGCTGGGAATGAAAATAAACAGTAGAAAATACCCGTGTCTGATGTTTGTTAAGCATTCAATCATTGAAGAATCTGGGACTCGCATATTTTATGTTGTTAACTTATTGAAAAACAACAGAATAGAAAATGTAGGAAAGTGATGTGGATAATCTGAGAAAAGTTTAGAACTTGCAGAGGGTTCTGAGAACTGGATCTATTTTTTTTTTCTTCAAAATTATTTCAATTTACAGAGGGGTAATTCAATTATAGTAGTCAGCAAAATGTACAACAAAAATCATTTATACAAATTTGGCAGTTGCAGCATACAGTTTCATAGCTGCTATGAGCTGCTGTACAGCATCCACAGACCATTACAAAAATCATTTATACAAATTTGGCAGTTATACCATTACAAAAATCATTTATACAATTGAGTTCTTCAAAAGCTTTTTCTTTTAACTTTCTTGCATGTTTGAAGTTTTACTGTTGACTTTTCTGCTATGGTTTTCTTTATTTTATGCGTCTTTTGTGCTTCTAGAGTACAATGATATCTACCCATAGGCTTCAAATTTAAACATACCTCATTCCTTTTTTGTGTGTCGGATTCAATTAGAGGTGAGAGAGAGGCATTAATCCCTACATTATTACCATATATAGATGACCAAGATTGATGTTACTTTAAATTTAATCTTGATCACATATATACAATTGATTGATCAAGATTGGCTTTTTGTATTTTACACCCACCTGATATGCTTCGTATACGATATACATGTTATTGCCACAATCGATTTAGATAATACACTTTATGCAATTTTATCATATTTATTCAATATACATTGTTGCTTTTCTATTTATTTTGTCAACTTTTTGAATGTTATCAGGATCTAAATTGAAAAAAAAAGCCAGAGTTTGTTTACAATAAAAACGAGAAATTTTTATTTCTAAATTTTAAAGCCTAAAAAAATTAGTGTTGACCTGTTGGACTTGAACATTTTATTATTTCTTATGCCTCGTTAGATTGAATTATAATGAATTGGCTTAGTTTAAATATAAGGTCAACGTGATGCTGTAAAGCTCCCGCCAGATTTTAGGGTCCAGGTAAAGGTGGGAGATTCATTATGAGTCAATTGTGTTGTCACTAATGATGCATTTAGATTTGAAGCTTTACCTAGTTTTCTAATAAATTTTCACCTCTCATATGTTGTGTGCATTAAAATGAAAATTGTGTATGCATGTGCACGTCACAGCAAGTGTTAAATATAGATTTTGGCAAACAGTAATGCTTTTGATATTTTTTTTCTTTAAGTTTTTTGTTTTTTTTTTTTTGCATTCAGGGATTGGTACTTGGTTTTATTGATCAGGGCACTCTTCATTTTTCAAAAGCTTCTGTGGATGCTACATTCTGCAATAAAATAGTTCTTAGGAACTAGTTTTGATCCTTATCTTAAAAGCCAAATTTTTTTGAAACTGTGTTTAGTCTTTGAATAGGTTCCTGTTTTACTTTATTTACTGTTTTGAAAGCTCTATATGACGCTAATCGAGAACAATTTTTTTATGATCCTTAGGTAACAAGAAATGAAATTAGAAAACTTTTTTAAACCAAAGAGATGCACAAATTCTGACCCAGAATTCATTTTCTTTATTTTTTATCGTGTTCCCTATTCGTTATTGATCAGCAGTGGACATTTGGATGCACACCTATTTAATATTTTAAGTAGTGGTAACTTAAGATTTACTGTGTTATTTTCCTTTTTGATTCTCTCTTAGCATTTTTCTTTTACCTTATATTTCAGGGTGCCCCAGAAATTATACAAGATAGGCTCATTAATGTGCCTCCATCATATGTTGAGACCTACAAAAGATATACACGTCAGGGTTCTCGTGTTCTAGCTCTGGCTCATAAGTCTCTTTCTGATATGACAGTAAGAATATTAGGGATTTGACAGTGTGCTTTATGAACCTTTCTCCATATTTTTTAAATTATGCATAGGAAAACAGGAATGATAACCAGTGTAATTCAAAAATGAATAAACTGTATTGATTGGAAACATTTCTAATTTATTTTTATTTCAGCTTTAATTTCTATCAACAATTTTGTGTACTTTGTTTAACAAACCAATTTAATTTACCTTTTGTATCATTTCAATCACCTTGGATCCTCAATTCAGGTGTAATTGAGAGAACCAGATCTGCATTTGTGTACATTGTTGCAGCTTTAGAATGCTTGATTTCCTTCCTCCCCTACCATTTGTTGGATCATAAAGTAATTGAAGTTTGAACATTTGCTTGTTCGGACTGTTACTTATCATTTGTTAATTGCTTGAAGGTCAGTGAAGCTAGAAGCTTGGATAGGGATATGGTGGAGAGTGGGCTTACTTTTGCTGGTTTTGTGGTAATCAATAATCTCCCTCCTCACATGATACTTTTGTAAATTCTAGACAATTTTCCTCTTAAATGACTGTATGCTAAAAGTTGACATCATGTTGATTTTAGGTGTTTAATTGTCCCATAAGATCAGATTCAGCTGCTGTTTTATCTGGATTGAAAGAATCTTCACATGACTTGGTAAGTGTGCCATTTGAATTGATTTCTCTTTTCGGAACAAATAACAGAACTTTTTAGATTGCAAAATAATTTATCTTACAAGAGCTAGAAACACCAGCCTTTGGGCGGGGGGAATGAACAGATAACCCTAGCTATTTTCTTATGGCAGTAAAAAAAAACATTTGTTGTTTACTTAAAGTTCCAGATTAAAAAAAACATTTGTTACCCACTACCAGGAGTTTAACTAAAGAGTGCATTCCCTTGTGTCAGATTGATTTTACCATGCATGATAGTGTAATATTATTTAAGAAAATATGTATAAATGATTAATGATATATAAATCATGTTAGTAGAAGATTATAATTATGTCACATAAAAGTAGTCATGATCTCTTTTGGTTATTCTTATCGGCCGAGTCATGCGGTTCAACTAGTGACTGATCGAGCCAAATTCAAAAAATTTGATGAAGATTTGTCTAGCTCTATTGCAACCCCTTTTCTCAATTCAGATGTAACATTTTTTTTAATAAAGAAAAAAAGTTATATTCTTTTATACTAGTCTTTTATTATATAGAAAAGATATTCACTTTTATACTAGTCTTTTAGATGATGATTAAGTTTGTGATAAAATTCAAAAAATTAACAAGTTAAAAAGAGAATATCAAAATTTGTGAAGAAATAATCTATGGAAAAAGACGTTAAATGTACTATCGATTTTTGAATCTGAGTAGTGACCCACTGGTTCGACCATTGACTGACTGTATTGACCGGTTCGGTGACTTGTCCAAGTTTACAGACATTGAGTAAATGAATTACCTTTGAGATAGGACTTTATTGATGTCGTTTGATTCATGCAGCCATTCTCATCCAGTGGGAGGAGATTTGGTTATGAATGTCATTATTGTTTCTGTTGTTCAACCTCCTCGGTTCTACATATTGTTTAGATTTTTTTTCTCACTGTATGGTCCATAATTGATAGATACTAAAGCCTCACACAATGTAATTCATTGAAACAATTAATACAATTTCTGTTTCTCTCAAATTCTCTAGTTTCTAACAGGTGGTGGGGTAAGATAGAGGGTGTTGGGATCCTTGTTTAACTAACAATAACAACTAATTGACAAACATCTTTTTCGGCTAAATTAATAGGTAATGATTACTGGTGATCAAGCTTTGACAGCCTGTCATGTTGCTAGCCAAGTTCATATTATATCAAAACCAACACTAATCCTTAGTCCAGCAAGTAATGGTGAAGGATATAATTGGGTGTCCCCTGATGAGAATGAAAACATTCGCTACAGGTAATTTTAAATTTTGTTTTATCTGGTTGTGCTATCTTATATATCTGACTGTTCTTTACTTGCTCGTATTCACTTTGATAAATTGCTGTTGAGTGTATAGTTTTAAGATGATGTTCCTACTCCTGAATGCTTCTGAACTATTTTCTGCTGTTGTTTCTGTTTGTTATTTTTCTATTTCGTTTCTTATAATTTTAGACTGATCATAGATATACTTTGTTTCAGTGGGAAGGAGGTAGAATCTTTATCAGAGACTCATGATCTATGTGTTGGAGGTGATTGCTTTGAGATGTTGCAACAGACATCAGCTCATCTTCTGGTCATTCCTTATGTGAAGGTTCTGATTGATTCTTAAACTTAACGAAAGATTAGAACCTGGCTTTTTGTACTGCATTCATCAATGACAGTCAAACTTTTGTCTCAGGTTTTTGCTAGAGTTGCTCCTGAGCAAAAGGAACTTATCTTGACCACTTTCAAAACAGTGGGGCGGGTAACATTGATGTGTGGGGATGGAACCAATGATGTTGGAGCTTTGAAGCAGGTATCTAGTGTTTAAGAAATTATGTTGATAATCTATAGAGCAATAACTTTTTCCTGAATGTTTGAGAAATAAATAATTTAATTTATGTACAATCTACAACCTTTATACCACCAAAAAGCCACCATACCAGGGAACCTTTGTGTATCCTTATTTACTCTCGTCCAGTGGAAAATATTGTTATCAAATTGTTCTCTTGCATCTAAATGATCTGTTGACAGCATTTTTTTTTAAATAGCTATGTAAATCTTCATAGTGTTTTCATGATTGTAGTTAAAATCATTTGAATCTAGTTTCTACCATGGCTGGTATTTAATCTGTGATACTGCTGGTCTTTACACCACAAGTTGGCTCTATTATACAGTTCTGTCTGTTGTGTTTCTTTTACCTAGAGTATAGGCTGTAGAACTACAGACTAACTTCTTTGTTTTAGGCCCATGTAGGAGTTGCTCTTCTTAATGCAATCCCTCCAACTCAAGGTGGAAGCTCCCCTTCAGATTCATCTGGGGAAGACGGTACAAAATCTGCTAAGCAAAAGAAATCTAAGCTTGCGCTGGAAACATCTGCAAAGACGGTTAGTCCAACTGGAGAAGGCACTTCAAGAGCCAGAGTTGCTTCAAAATCAGACTCCACCAGCAATTCATCTGTTAACCGTCATCAAACAGCCGCTGAGTTGCAAAGACAGAAACTTAAGAAGATGATGGATGAGCTTAATGAGGAAGGAGATGGCCGTGCACCCATTGTCAAGCTCGGTGATGCCTCAATGGCATCCCCATTCACTGCTAAGCATGCATCTGTTTCTCCCACCACTGACATAATTCGACAAGGTCGGAGTACCCTAGTGACAACCCTCCAGATGTTTAAAATTCTGGGCCTCAACTGCCTTGCTACTGCATATGTGTTAAGTGTTATGTATCTGGACGGTGTCAAGCTTGGTGATATACAAGCCACAATAAGCGGCGTCTTTACTGCTGCATTTTTCCTCTTCATTTCACATGCACGCCCTCTTCCCACTCTCTCATCGGAACGTCCCCACCCCAACATTTTCTGTGCTTATGTCTTGCTTTCCCTCTTGGGACAATTTTCAGTTCACCTGTTTTTTCTAATATCATCCGTCAAAGAAGCTGAGAAATATATGCCAGATGAATGTATTGAACCAGATGCAAGTTTTCATCCCAACCTGGTTAATACTGTTTCCTACATGGTGAGCATGATGCTCCAGGTTGCCACATTTGCCGTAAATTATATGGGCCATCCTTTCAACCAAAGTATATCTGAAAACAGGCCATTCCGGTACGCCCTCATTGCTGCTGCCGGTTTCTTTACTGTGATAACATCTGATCTCTTCAGGGATTTGAATGACTGGTTGAAGTTAGTGCCATTGCCAGTGGGGTTGAGGGATAAATTGTTGCTTTGGGCTTTTCTAATGTTTTTTGTATGCTACGCATGGGAGAGACTGTTGAGGTGGGCTTTTCCTGGTAAAGTCCCAGCTTGGAAGAGGCGACAACAGGTTGCTGTATCTAATTTAGAAAAGAAGAAACAGTAGTTGAGAACTGACAATGGGCGGTGCAGTGATAACTAGGTCAGACACGAGACATGCGGCCTTCAACTTGTGCACCAATTTGCAGAGATATGTGTAATGAATTTTTGTTATAGGCTTTTTCTTTCTAGTTCTTTTCCCATTGATTGGTGGGTACTTTATCTAATGTTAAATCATTTTTGGGAGAAATGTGGGTTTTAGATCACGTGCTCTGCCAATTATCTAAGATGTTTTTCTTAGTTATTTTATTTATTATTCAAATATTACAATTCATTCTGCTCGACTTCTTACCTTGGCAAAATGGAGCAGCATTATGTTGAGAATTCGTTTGTAAAATGTGAGTGTACTCTCGGGCAATCTGCATGTGCAGGTGTTGCCTTGTATTTCACAGATGCATGAAAAACTTCCGCTCAATATCTGAACTCCGAAACTATAAGCAAAATAAAAACTTTATTTTAAGTGATTTGAGTACGTTTATTACGCAAGGAACATTCCTGAAAACAGCAGATACCAAGTCCTCCGAAGTCCGGAAGGAAATTTAACTGTAAGTCTAAGTCCTACCCCCTCTAGTCTTAAATACAAACCACAAAAACATTATATTGTGGTCCCGAAACACTATATATAAGAGGTCCAGTTTAGTTAGTTACTTCCAAAAAACTGAATTTTTGAAATCGTTTGTTAAGCTTGTAGAACAGTTAATTATATCTTATCCAGAGCATATATCATATCCAGAGTAATGCGCCCCGTAAATATCTTATCCAGAGCATATATCTTAAGCTTGAAATCGAGTGTTTTGATTATTTTCATTTTTTTTTTTTGAAAAGTCGGTATTCGATCCAAGGACTGATTAATCCGAGGGGATCAATTCCACCGCCCATTTGCAGGGGCAAGTTCTGTATGGACTTGCCCACCGAAATTGGCACCAGTGGGAATCGAACTCGAAACTTTGAGATGAGCAAACTCCAAGATCCTAGGCCAACCACTAGGCCAACCCCAAATGGGTTGATTATTTTCATTAATGTTTAAAATATCTCAAAAAAAAAGGAAGTTTAAATATTGTAATTTCCATCATGACATGGTGCAAGCAATTAATTAAAACACCGTGCTATAGCTTATCACGTCTGGCATGGACATCAGTCATAACAACATTGTTTTAAACATGCATTGAATTAATTTAAATAAAAACACACTAAAATTAAACTTGCATTTAGATCCACGACAATATTGTATCTCGATTATGTTTCATGCGGTTCCAAAATACTACAAATCACAAGTATGATTCCTAAGACGTCCTGTCACAATGGTTATAAACACACGTCAAACCAAACTGATATCTAGTGTATGTTTAATATGACGGTGAATTGTTGATATTAAGAATGTTTAATCACTTCATTAGAGCACAACAACCATGTGAGAGTTGTCACAAACACATTCTAAAACAAACTCATTAAGATAATTTTCTATGGAGGCATGTAATCGAGGTTTGATAGAATGATGAAGCATTCATTATTTGCTCTCCTCGTTGGAGAATCCATGATGTGGCAGTGTTAATATCAAATAAATAGTTGAAAAAGTTTAAATAAGCTGTTGCATAAGAAAAATCATTAAAATTGTGAATTTCATGATAATCACTTAATCTTTTTTATCATTAGAGCAAAATATACACGGCGACGGATCCTAAAATTTTGATTCGTGAGGACAGTTTATAACACCAATTACCTTTGTCAAAAAAATAAAATACACCAATTACCTAAAAGCAAAAATACAGAGGCTACAAAACGTTACATTATTATATTTTAAAATGTTGTATATTTTTATTTTTTTTCATTTTTAACTATTTTTGTGTTTGTAACCAATTAATCATTCAATAGTTTATCTCTCATACTATTATCTATTTTGTGGAGGCAACACTTAATTTTTAGTGGAGATGAACCTTAAACTAATCAATAACTTACTATAAAAATAACAATAACAATTAAATAGGAGCTGCTATCCTCAACATAGATGGTGCCTGAATATACACAAATATGATATAATATTGTAGGATCAACTTAATATTCATTATCTTTAAAAAAAAAAAAAAAAACTTATTGACTATGGAACCAAACTAGCCATTAAAGATGTAATATATGTTTGGTAATCATCATAATTTGTAGAATGAAATAGTGAAGTCATTTTTTGTAGAGGAAGTGTGAAGTGACTTAAGCACCATGACATAGTTAGTCGGTCGAAAGAAACGGCGTTAAAACGTGGGCGCCGTTAACGCAACAGTAACACCTCGCGAGAAAGAAGTGAAATGAAAGGACCAAAAATATGATTTGAGCAATGTGGGGTTTTTGGCGGTTAGGGTTTAATTGAGAGAGAAACGATTATTCATTTTCATTTTCATTTTCATTTTCATTTACGTTATTTTTGGAGCACCACACCAACTCGCACTGTGTTGTCGGCGTCACTCACACTTTCTCTTTCTTCTTCGCGCTTCTCGGTAGGGTTTTCCTTTTTCAATTTCTTCCATTTTTCAATTCGCTTTTCGCATTTACGTTTATTACGTTTTTCATTATCAGTTTCTTCCTACTTTGGGATTAGGGTTTTTCGTTGCTATCATTTCATCTCATTTTACGTGAATCGTTTGTGTTTTTTCAATTTACCTGTTGATTTTGTGTTCTCAGATTTATTTTGGTGATAATGTATTTTGCTGGGTCGAGTTTATTTGATTTGTTTACTCTTTGATTTGATATTTAGTGAAGTGAAATGCGATAAGGTTATATAGAGATGATATTGTTTCTAGGGTTTCTTCAATTTTGCAATGTAACAGTTAGATTAGTTGTTTCCATAACACTTGTGTGCCAAGAAATCCAATGTTTTTACTTGCTTGGCTTTCCTAATGTATGAGCTATTGGGTGTGTGCTTAAGTTATTCTATTTTATTCACCATAATGAACTTTCGTTTGTAAATATTGCTTTTGCTTGTATCGGAATGATAGTAGTATTTAATGTTTCATGTATAAATGTGATTGAAACAACCTTTGTGACCCAATGGATCACCTACTAAGCTTTTAGGTTATTGTTAGTTAATTGTGTTAGTGTGTTGCTAATGCAGCTGACTTTGGAGTACCAACAAAGCACTTGCGGTAGTTTAACTTAGAGCTGCAGGGATGGATAGGTGGGGTGTTCATCGTCAACAGGCATTCATTGGTTGGCGTGCAAGTTCTTTTCCTTCTGTTACTGGGAAGGAAGAGAACTCGGACAACGACGGAGAAGAAGTAAATGTTAAGAATGAACCAATATATTTTCCAGATAGTAAGAAAAGGAAGCGCCTCAGCCTTAGTCAGCTTAGAGAGGTGAAAGTAGAGTCTTGTGAGAAGCTTAGAGAGGTGAAAGAGGAGCCTTATGGTCAGCTTATTGAGGTGAAAGAGGAGTATGCTGGGAATCAAAGCAGTAGCAAGAATAAGAGAAAGAAGCATGATAGTAAGGACAGATGGTCAAGCGAGAGGTGAAGAAAATATATCATTTTTTTTTACTGTTTGCGTGTTTATGTTTATGATTCCACCAAGCGTGTTTATTTCTATGATTCCACCAAGTAATTATATATGAGTTAATCATGCAATCTAATGTAGGTACAATTTGGCTGAACAAAGCATGTGGGAGGTGCTGAAGGCAGAGGGGGCGACTTTTGAACATCCAATAACCCGACCTGTACTAAGATCAGCTGCCCGTAAATACATTGGTGATACTGGACTTTTAGACCACTTACTGAAGCACATTGACCGTAAAGTGGCACCTGGAGGGACTGATCGGTTCCGAAGATGGTTCAACCCCGACGGAATTATGGAGTATTGGTTGGAGAGGGCTGACTTGGATGACGTCCGCGAGGAGGCTGGGGTTGATGACCCCTATTGGATACCACCATCCACTGTTAGGGCCATTCGTGCCCCTTGTCAGGATGCTGATTCTTCTGCTGAATTGAAACTGCTTAAAATAGAAATGGCCCAAATGAAGAAGTACTGAACTTGAAAACAGAATATCAAAATAATATTTTATGGTTGCAATTTTATTTTTTCCTAATAATTTTATTTGCATAGCAGAGATATGCAGGAGCTCATTGCCCAGAAGGAAAAGAAAACTGAAAGTAACATGATGGAGGTGAATGTTGAATGCTTTAATATTTTAATGGTTTTGCTGTCTCTTAAAACACTTTATAATACTTTATGTTGAATTTCAATGGCAGAAGACTTGCAAGGAACTTATGAAGTGGAAAGCTAAAACTGACCATCGCCTAACTGAAATCATGGATTCTTTGAAGAATTTGCAGGTATATATTCAAGACTTAATGGGATTTATATACTGTTGAATGCTCTCCTTTTATTTGTTTGATTTCTCCACTTATGTGATATCTGACTTACTGTAGTTCTGTATATTAACAGGGCAAGTATGGTGAGTTCGTGATATGGAAAACTGAAGTGGAGCAACATCTTATGGATATAACAAATAAGTTGAATGCTCTTCAAGCACCAAGAGAGTGCACCACTTTTAGTCCTCCTTCAGAAAAATGGAAAGATTGGTTAGAAAACACTAACCCAGACAATATTCAGGACGACGGATTGGCAACTTGGATCGGGAGTTCAGAACTATTTAATGTTCCACAAGAGTGTTTTCTTGAAGATCCCTACTCAGGCATGCCAATTCAGCCACTCAATGAAGAACTGGCGAACAAGAAGAGGTAATATCTGTTTATTCAAATTCTTTAGCCAAACCCTCAAACATGCACGCACATCTCCTTGGAGGGGGAAAAATCAAGAAGGAAAAAAGTTAATTTTGTTTGTTATTTTATTTTTCCTTTGAAATAATAGTCATGTTGAGGAGCTGATACCCACAATGCAAGAGGATCAACCTAATGTCACCCCAGATTCTTCTACAACTGTTAATTCAAAGGCAGACGTTGACAACTCGTTGATAATGTTTCAGGTGATGCTGATAGTGTGTATACATGCCACTTATTCCCATTTTTTCCTTCTACCACCACCTTATATTCATGATTTATTATTTTTCTTGCAGGAGATGTTTATGGATTTATTCAAATGGAAAGAAAAGATGGAGCAGCAGCTGTTGGATGTATCAAACACTGTATATGGCATGCTAGCAATGAAGTAGACATCTCTTTGAGGTATCAGGCCTAGGATAGGATTATAACCACCTTTTCTTCACAAGTTTTCTTCTTTACTCTTAAAACTTGTAGAGTTTAGATACCGTACAGCATTAACAATCTGATACTGAAAATCTTTGCCAACCACTAAGTTCATGGAAGAGGTTGAACCTCACCTGCTTGTTGAGCTGCAAATTGTTGATATGTTTGACTGCCTTTTACAGTATAGTTTGATCTAATTTGAGGCAGGTCTTCAACAGGAATGAAATTGGTTGTATTATTGTCTTGTTGGTTAGGATTACCAGTTCTTTTTAGTACAGGTCTTTAGGTAGGCTTTGCCGGTATTTTACATGTTAGCTAGAACCATTCAATGAGAACTTGTACTTAACTATTTATATATAGAATTTCTACAATATCACATATCATCTTGTAGATGTCCTATAGGTGTGAATTACAAAATGTAGTCCGACTCGGTTGTTCTTATGCCCTCGCTACTCTTGCCTTTTAGTTTAATGGTGGCGGGTGGGGTTATGAGTCGCATACGGTGCTTGTTACATCTATTATGCGCTTCAACTTTTGTTCCCTTCACTGATGTTGAATTTTAATATAATTTTCCTACCTTGGCATATACTACAATATTCAATTTTTTATTTTTCCTCTGATTATGTAGATCTAATGACGCTCCTACCTTATCATGCAAAAAACAAAGATTAAATTCCTATGTGACGGGAAATACTTCATTAAGTTTTTATGTAGTGGAATTGAAGCCCTTGATCTGATTCAATCAAAACCCTAGATCACTTCCTCTTTCTCCCTCTCTCTAGCACTGCCCACTGTTCCCTCCTCATTTCCATCAGAAGCTTAGCTTTCTCTCTGCTGGACCAAAACACCTATTTTTCATACAAGTTAATGACCTGCCTACGACACTCTCAACCATTTCCCACCATCACACTCTTGGATCCAAACCATTACAATTACTGATTTAAACAGTAGTTTTGCAGCTTCAATACAGTGTTCAATAACTCATTAACAAAATTGTTTAATGTATGTTTTTGTTTACATGATCATAGGTGAAAATGGTCCTGCATCACATCATTTGTGATCTGAATCATGAGGTCAAATCATGTTGCGTTTTGATTTTGACCCAGTTGAGTCATTTTACTGGAATTCAAGAGCCACAGATTCTTCTTTTAGGTGTTTTTGCGACATTAATTTTCTAAGATCCAAAAACTCCTTGTTCAGAACCTGTCTCACGTAATGCTAAATTCCAATGGTAAATTGGTGATCACTGTGGGTGGAGGTTGATTATCCAATTTGGTCCATGATAGTTTTCTCACAGTCCAATTTAGTTCCGTCAAAAAATATCTAGCTAGTCCCTGACATTTTTAAATTGGGGACAGATTAGTCTGTTATATTGAGCCGTGACTAATTTGTCCTTTGAATTAAAATGTTATGGACTAATTTGGATATTATTTCTTATATTAGATTAAATTAATCCGTGGGAAAATTATGATTAACCAACTTGAGTCCTTTCTTGAGAAACAGAACAGGGATTAACTTGTGATTTTAACCACCAAAAAGTAGGAACAGTACACCATGTGAGTACTAGCCGGAGCATGGAACTGATTACAAATTGTTTTTGAATAGAGACTAATTACAATTTTCTTGGCCGGTGAGATCCGTTATGGTTTTTTTTAGTGGTGGTTGTTTCAGAAAATTTGCCAAACAAATTGGGCGTTCGAGATTGACGTTGACACCATTTTCACTTGTCTACAAGTCGCTTTTGGATGAATTCTTAAGAGAGAAGACAAGACATCAAACTACATTAATTTAGAAGTTTGTCACCGGACGCTCAAATTGAAATGATTCAAACATTTGATAAAACAAATTTGTTCGTAAACAAAATTTGAACTAATTTTGAGACGAAAAGCTCCACTCTAATTAGTTAAATTTGATGGGAGTTGAATTGATTGTGTTTTATGATTAAGAGTTAAGACATGTTTGTTTAGTTACATGGCCATTAGTTGTCCATCAATCCCTAGTTTTAGTGTTAAAGACAAAACATGCATATTTATTGAATTACCACCTTTTTAAGGAAGCAACCGAACGTATAATTGTTTGTAAAGGTAAAACAGATTCACCGAATTTTAATTTTGATCGTAGAAATAGTTATAATACTAATGACAATTAGGCTATTCCTCAACAAGATCTAAATCACAAATTTGCTCTACCAAAACATTCACACAAGCCAGATTATGCAAGAGAAATAATTAAAGGATCTATGCGCCCTCAAAAGCGTAAAATTGTGTGACTTCAAAACTCGAGGGAATGTCCATTCCCCAACAATATTTTTTTGGAGGTAATAAGACAACACCCATATGTAAATGTGTATACTAGTTTATAGTTTTGTTACACAAACCTCTCGAATCACCCCATTTATGGAATTGCATTTTTTAAATTAATAGTATGACCAAAAAATGGAGAACTTCTATTGTACGTTAATGAAAGAAAAAAAAACATAAATAATGTAGGCTTTTTAAACTCTTTATTTTAAAGTTGGTCTCAACTGGGTCGAAGGTTAAATGAGAAGCAGAAAAACACTAACCTAATAACTAGCACATTAACATTTGCCTGTGAAACAACTCTCCAATTTAAACTGTTACACAATTTTATTTCACAATAATTCCAAATGACAAAGCCAAATCAAATCACTACAATACTGCGTCATTTTGGCTGGCGGAGGCATTGAGATGGGCAGCTATTTGATACATAGAATACATAATAAATGATAGTGATACAAAGGCGGTCCATTTTGAATGGCGCAGCCTTTAGATGTCCATCGACGGAATTCAGGAAGTTGCATAGCCATTCTTAATACTTCAGGTCAAAACTTGGGTTGGACTCACTATGATGACTTCAGGTTGAGGCATACGCCACAACAAGTTCAGTGGGATAATCAGATTCAGTATGCTGACTTCAGCTCAAAACTTTGGTTTCACAAACATATCACATAATACCTTTAACAAGATTTTAGCTAGGCATTGAATTTGATTGGAGTTTAATTTTCACTTCATCAAGGCAAGCCTGAATATCCTTGAATTCTTCTGTGTCAGAGAAGCTCTGAGCCTGAGAAAACAAGTAATAAATTAGAAAAATGTTAACTCTACTGCTGGCCTTTTCAACCCTCAAACATTAGAAGCCTTAAAACAAATATCTTGCCTGTCTGCAAATGTTCTTCAAGTGCATCTCAGCGGTAAACAATTCCTTGATACTGCCAGTTGATGCAGATATTTCCATGTACACCTTGCAAAGTTCTAAAGATGCTTTTGCAAACTTTTGGAAGTGATCTCGGTCGTTCCAAGTATCAGAACCCTGAAAGAATATAATTGGACAATTATATTAAGACAACAAATGCAGGAGAAATTTCAGAGGACGAGCTCGAAAATAAGTCAAAAAACAAGAGATCAAAGATACTTCTAATTAAAAATACAAAGGTAGGGGAAAAATGCTTTAGACAATCAAAAGAAAAGTGTTCCTAATGTTAATGGTGGGTGGTTTAATGAATTGTTGTGCACAAGCTACTTTTACTTATAATCACCGTGAACTGCCTAACTGGTTGTTCACACTAGCCAAAAACATGTTATTGAACAATAAACATTTTCCATCAAACACTGCATGTAATGCTTATTTTGCAAATGTGTGGCGATAAGGGATGCAATGCAACTGCACAGAAATTATGCCATATCTTTTGGATAAAAAAGATATCGGATATGTACTTGACCTTAAGGGACGTACCTGGAGGGATCGAACTTGCTTCAAGAGGGCTTCAGAACACATCATGAGATCTCCCTTAATTCTGTGCCATTTAGCATATAAACCCCAGATTTCAGGTCCATATCCACTTCCATTTTTAACTATCTGTATCAGCAAAATAACATTAAATAGGGCCTCGTTAATTGCATGTACGACTTATCTTTTGCATGACCTTTATTTAAAAAGCAAAGATTATTGAGTCGCACCACCGCCTGTGGCACTTACAAACACACCACCAGGGCATTGGGATGGAATGGGAAGTGTTCATTAATCCCTTCACAAAGTAGAAGGAATCTACAAAAACATAATCTTGATAGAATTGTGTACCTGCTGTAAAACATTTCCAAGCGACAACATTAATTGTTCAGTTTCACGTGATCTTCCTGCAACGGATAGTCCAGATACTTGCTCTTGATGTTCTGATCCAGAATCAACAATGCAGAACTGATCTGTATTAGGCTTATTATCAGTTGTCACAGGAGGCACAGAATTACTTGTAGAATGCCGCTTTTCCACCTCATTTGTGATTCTTTCCAATAAAACCGTGTCTACTCTTTTATTCTTAGTAATGTCCAACACCATCTGAGCGGCTTCCAGTGCCTAAAAGAATTTATCAAACTAGATGAGCAATGAAGAATCAACAAGTGCTTCAAGTTTTTTTTAATGCACCAACCCTGGATTTTATATCATATTAATTTTTTATTTTTTAAAATCGCTAAATCTTTAATGGACCAGCCCCACCTTTACTGTCTCTATCCTTTACCCACAATTGTCCAATTCACAATTTTATGACAGCGCCTTGGATATTATGGGGTGCCTAAGTTCCACATAGATTAGTATTGGATGCTCCATGGAGTATTTAAGGGGCTTGGTTATCCCCCCTTGATAGCTAGTTTTTAAGGGAGGGTTCCTCAAGTGCTTGGGTGCTTATCACATGTTTAGGATTGGATATTTAGAGCACAGACAAATAAGGGTGACCCAATAAAATTGCCATAACAATAAGGAAACTTTTTAAAATTAAGTTGATTCCATACCATAACCTGAAATTAAGTTCATTCCATCATATTTTAAACAAGACAATGATAATTAATATCATCATATTTCATTTCAATCCAAACATAGCCTTGCAGTGATGGCATACAAGGCATAAAACATGCAATGAAACTGCAAAAACAATATTCCATCATGTGTCAAGAGTTATTTTGACCAACAATATAAAATAAAAAAATCACATACCTGACTCATATTGCCAACGTCAACAGCAACATGGCTGTAATTCTCCCACAGTTGCCAGCTGTTTCGTCTGTTACAAATCATCATGGTGTTAATGTGTATCCTAGATGGCTAAATTCATAATGATTATGAACTAAAACACATGCATCACATTAGGTGGACATTTCAGCATATGCATATATATGGCGGACATTTATGTGACATAGAGGAAGTTTACTAAGAAGAATAAATACTAAACTTGAACTTCAAGGCTTCTTTGAATGCAATAAAGGCCTCCTTGCTCTTTTTCTTGATCAAATGCCTGCAATGTTAGGTTAAACATATCATTAGTACAGGCAAGAAGGAAAAAATTAAAAACCCATAACTTTTTTTTCTTATCATTATTATTATTTAATAAAGATTTTATTATTACTAGTATTATCATTATATGGACTGGGAATATATTGAGTTTTATTACTGAGCTCACAGCTGTGATACCAAGGTAAAAGGGTTCCGATTCAGTTTCTACAGGATATGTGTCCCTATTGGAAATCCAAAATGATAAAGCATCAAATACTCCAAGCTGGAGATCTCAACTTTAAACCCAACAGGAAGTAAATTAGGTGAAATTTAAGAGGGACCTGATTTTCTCCTTATTATGTAGCCCAATTATCGACGCCCAAAAAATTATGCTTTTAAATAATTACAGGCGAGGCTTTGCAGAAAGAAAAAAAAACTTAAATAGTGTAAACACACATAAAACCATTTTTGAATATTAGAAGAAAGCAAGAACTACATACAAGCAAGCTATGTTGTTCCAAGCTTCCCCATTGTCGGGATCGAGCTGAACAGCACGAGTAAATGCATCTAGAGCCTTTTCAACATCCCGTGCCTGTTGAAATTCTATGGTTAGTTTGAAGTACTCTAGAAAACAAAAGTAAGAAATAGCAAACAAGGGGAGCAAATCTACATTAGAACTGTCAAAACATGGAAATTTGTAATTCTGTGTCCACCCCGACAAACCAATCAGGTGATGCAACATATATATCAATCTGCGAAGACAACTGTAACATAAGTGGTAATCTATGCACAGTCAGTGCTGACTCCCTGAAATAAACCATCTGCACCTAATATTTTCTGATCATAGTCATTCACATGCAACTACAGTCCAATTCACCAGAGTAGGCTGTAGGCCTAATACTAAAATACTGTTACCGCGTCAACAGCAGTAATAACTACTTTAATAATGGATAGTCATGGGTATCTAGCCATTCACAAGAGAAAAATTGTACAGTAATTGTACATCTTATTGTAAATCTAACGGTTCAAAAACAAATAGATGATAAGCAAATCTAAAGAACATTACACAATTTACCTTCAATGCAGCAGCCCCAAATGCAAACCAACCATCTGGAAACATAGAGTTCATTGACATCGCAGACTCCCTTAAATTAACAAACAAAATTTACTGTAGTTAATATATCAAACCAAATAGCAATGTTACAATCAAAACAACAGACATTTTTAACATAATGATGACAAAGATAATGATGAAACTGAAACGCTTCATTCAGGACCCACATAGCTCACCATAAAACTTTAGATGTCTCATATTCTCCTCTATTGTATGCACTGCGGGCCAGAGAGCGCTGTGAACCAGAGAAAAACAAATCTGTTTAAAAAATGTTGATTTAAATTTTTTATAATATGACAGAAGCAAATTACATTAGATTAAGCATATAATAGGCACACCTTAGCTCTAGCAGACCTATTGTTGGAAACTTCCAGAGCTTTTTCATAGCATGCATCATTATTGGTAATGTCACCCAAGGAGCACCTAGAATAATATTCACACGAGGAAACAAATTATGCAAAATAATGATATTCTTGCTGTTTCATTTTTCAATTTCAATATAGTGTAAGCTAGCCTTTCATCTGTCATGGTAGGTTCTTGATTGATGACAAAGTGAGTGAGAAAAAAACAGATAACCACATATACTCAGTGAAGATCTCCAGGAGTAACAAAAAGGACAGGGCATACATAACATAATCCAAGTCTGCACTCTTTCAAAATTTGGTCATCGTATTTTCAAAAAATTATAGGTGGTCATCTTTCACTGTATCAACCCTTATGTGATCATTCTTTTCTTATTAATTTGTGCAAAATTAACATGCTCCAAACTTTTGAACAATTAAGAAACACTGAGATTTTATTTAAGCTGTTTGTATGCAGTATGGGTATGTGTGCTAATGCAACAGAGTTAAAGGAAGCTCTTGGAAAATTAATTTATCTTTTTCAGAAATAAATTGGGAACCCTTGCATAGGGGATTAAATCTTGTGATCCTTTACTAATTTTCTTAAAGCTAATTTTCTTAAATTATTTATTTCTACTATATTCAGTAGCTTGTGCATAGAAAATCATTGTTCGGTTTCTTTCCTTTCCTGCTTCTTATATTACACCTCCCTTGCTGACTTTGAGCTATTTATGCACTGCTCTTCTGGAAAAATTGAACAGCAAATAGATTATTTTCCAGACCTCTATTCTCAGAAGTTAACAGTCACTGTTTAGTCCACGAGTGACAGCGATATTGGGCCAAAACAGAAGATAAAACACCTAATTATCCTACTTTAGTGAATATCTTATCCCCCTATCATTATAAACTTCCCATTATCTCTCCAACAAAATACTACATTTTTATTGTTAAAATTTTTAAAAGCACTGTCAAATCATACATCACTTGTAACATTATCAATTTTCTCATATTGCTAATGAAAATGATCCATAAATATACAATTAATACTTTTTGCAAAATATCAGGTCATCTGTAATCTATATCCTATGAGTAACATGGTATAGTTATGAATCTTGTGATGACTAAAATGTTCTATAAAAAGTAAATTCTTTAAACAGTTATCCTCTCAGAAGAATCAGATAAAAACATAAATTGAAGGAACAAAAATAATTGTGTGATATTTTTTGATAGAAAAAGTAGTTGCTATAAGATCTGGATGTCCGTCCCTGTGCCCATTAGTGCTATTCCTAAAAATACCAACATGTTTGAATAAGCAGCTTAAAGAAGCGCTTTTCACATGAGATCTTATATCATAAATGCTGAAAATATTCAATAAGCATAAGTCTGTTTCCATTAGCTTATCTAAGGAGCTTATTGCTGAAGTGTTTGTGCCATAAGCTAAACCTAAATAAGCTCTAAAAATACTCTTCCAAATGCCCGCAAGACTATCAACAACCCACTTCAACTCAAGAATGGACTGTGTGTGTACACACACACTACGGTGCAACTTGTCAGAGAAATAATCGAAGTAGTTAATTAGTTATTGTTCAAGAGAAACAACAACCTAATTAAAAAAACCAGAAGCAAGACGAGCCAAGTAACATACCATAACCTAGGGTCATTTGGTCTTTCTGAAAGACGCTTCCTGATGAGTTCAACAGCTGTTGCTTTCTTCTCCAAGAGACTGATTTCCATGTCAAACATCAAACGAACCAATAAGGCGTGAATATTGAGAGAGTAAATTGGTTCATTGATTTCATATCACATCATACCTGTAGCAGTGTATAAGATTGTCCCATAATTCTAAATCTTCAAACTCCTTTATTGCCTCCCCTATCAAGCCACAACGCACCAAAAGTTCCCCGTACTCTCTGAAATTGAAAGATAAAGTAACAAAAGTTAATGGGCTAAATTGCAAAAGAAAAACTTGGGGTGAGGGGGTCATCTACAGAGAAAAAGTTTATACTTCCTCAAAGCGGGAATACTAGCCATGTAAACACCACAACTGAAGGGAATTCTTTCTGCAATTGCTGGAGAAGATTCATAAATACGCTTCACCTACAGAAATATGCATATATTTTTTTATTAGGTGCAGTAAATAAATTAAGCCAGTTCCACATTTCACAATCACATTGCAGCCAAACTGAAACCAATGCGCCATTTATAGGTACAAAGGTTTAACAAATCTTCAATGTATTATATAAATTTTAAATGTTAAACATACATTTCTTCTTATTTATTGTTCTTTTAAATATCAAATTGTGATTATTTATTTTTAATATATGAAGTGTGAAGTATATTGAGCACAATTTACTTGCAATGTCATAAATCCTATAAGTCTCTTAAACTCTTCAAGTAATAATCGCAGGTTGTGATCCAGTTTTGGGCAGTATAAACCATAAAAAAGTTAATTTAAGTTGATAGCTTAGTTTCTTTTTCTATGAGAGCTCAGCATCAATAATATTTTGACACAAAATTATAAAATTTTGTTCATTGCAACAGGGACAAAGCAGAATCAATTATCAGACAAATGATATAGTTTTATAAATACAAAGTTAACAGGTTACTAAAATGAAACACATACTAAGTTATCCATCATCAGTAATGCGCGCTCCTTTGTTCGACTACGCAACGACTCCCATCTAATACGCAAGATATCGCAGAAGCTTCGTATCTAAAGCAGGAAAAAAACATTAAAAAATGCAGATGATTAAGTGGAACACTAGAATAGAGGAAAATACACACCATAAGCACAAACAAAGTTGGCTCTATGGTGTGGGAAAAAAGCCTCATTTTAAAACAAATATAAGTGGTAGGTTTTTTTCTACTTACAACGAAGTAAGAGAAATGCTGGGAATCAATTGCCTCAATGTAAGGAGCCATATCCCATCCTGAAACCAAGTCATGAGCCAGCAATTAAGTCAACATCTACAACACACATCCATTTTGTTTTCTCCTTTTTCAGGAAAGTTTGTGGTTTTGGATTTTAGAACTCACTTAGAAATATAAATAAATAGCACTAAAAGGAGGAAAAAAAGGAAAGCAGACTACTAAACGTTAGAGACTATAATGTAGGTTATTCTATGAAAGAGATGGCTTAATTAAGGATTGCATAGTAATGGATCCTCAAAGTTCCAAACAAAAGTGGATATTTAAATAGACACCAGACCACCTTTGAAAAGCAAACAAGATTATTGACATTGATTTTTTTTCCTTCAGACAAATCTCTCCTTTCATCAGACTCAAAAATATAAAGACAGCATATGATTAACAGAAGAATGGGTTAAATTGTAGCAGTTGACCCTAATTTCACCCATCCTGTTGTTTCAAATTCGGCAATCAAGACTCTGAAACATCGAATATGTTGCTAATAAAATAACTACTTCATATTAATGTTGTACAAGTTTAGAAACATTAATTGAAAATTCAATTGCACATCAACAGAAGTAACCTAGGAGCGCAATTATTGAGTAAACACAAACCAAAATATCTATTCATTTGATCTGATTTCTATCTTTCCCTCACTTCAAGTTTATCCGAACATTAAAAATAGGCTTTAACAACACTACAACACTTTATCCCATATCCAAGGTAGTTTCAAATTAGAAGAGGTTAAAAGAGGAATTTATTTATATGAAGGCAAATGCTAACAAGTAGCGAGTGCCCTAAGGGCACATGTTAAGAAACCAAAGGTTGAAAATTTATCTTGGAATTTGTGTTTAAAAAAACAATTTTTAAACTTCAAAGAATTAAATACACAATTTCCAAGATAAAATTTATATGTGTCCTTAACATGTTCCTTTAGGGAACTTGTTAGCAAGATTCATATGAAAGTATACAGATGATAGAAATGATATTATATTGTAAAGGCATGTAGAAATAATAAAGGCAACTTACGTTGCAATTCATCATGTCGAGAACTCTTCTCGATTAGAAGGCAGAATGCTAGAACTACAGCCTGCTGTGTTGCTGTCATGTTGGAAGTGACAGAAGCACCTTTTTCCATGTCTTGTGACCTAGTTTTAGAGTCATCAGCATTTTCTAACAACTTCGGTATTACCAGTATGTCAGATGTTTCAGAGGCTTGATGCTGATGCAAATTATTTCCACCATTGCTGCCATCACATGTTTGGATGCCAGTTCCCGTTAAGGGGCGGTTGTCCCCACTGTTTGACGAACTTGTGCTTGTAACAAGTACCATTTGTGCCTTTGGTTCAGCCTATGTCAAAGAATAACGTATTAAAAGGTAAGTACCATGAATGAAACTTTCTGATGGTGCAGTTTACTGTGTTTACCTGATGTACGGTACGGAAACCAAGGACCCCAGTAACTGAAAGCTGAAGCCCAGCTGCCATCTCAGCTGACTCAAAATGTGTTCTGATACAATGAGGTACTTCGTCATAAAAGGAAACCATGGGAAATAAAAGTTAACCATCATTTCAACATTCAAATAGTATTCTACAGGAAAATTTTACTATAAACTTATTTTCTAGTTTCATCAAAAGCATAGTTATTTTACCAATTCTAAGTCCATCATGCTTCCAGTATATATTTGTACACTTCAAGGTGAATCCTCACAGCTGGATAGGAAATACGGGATGGGGACATCATTCATACTCAGTTACAAGTCACAACTAAGTATTCTCAGTGAGAAGAAGCAATGCATGCTGTTAAACTAATCAAACACAGGCTGTGCTTGACCTTGTGTTTGTCAACTACTTTTTGCTTAAGATTAGTAAACATATTAAGGCGAAGATGTGACAATTTATGTAATGCAAGCCCAAAAACCATGAAAACACAACTTTTTCCCGAACCAACTCTCCATTTCCTCAGGGAATGTTTTTAGCTGGTTTCGATTCCAGTAACAAATTAGTCAATCCCGAAAAGGATTTACTTCCAGCATTGCTTGCATAAAGAAGCTAGAACATATAAACAAACCAGAAAAAGTAACCTCACAAATTAATGTGACTATGCAAATATTGTCATTATAGCCATTCCAAGAGGTAACGAGACAGGATACAAAATACAATAACAAGTTTTTTTAGAGGAAGCCAAACTAGCCCACCAAAATTGGCACCGGGGAGAATCGAACCTGAGAACCATAAGGGGAGCATACCCCAAGGTCCCAAGCAAATACCACCAGGCCAACCAAAGTGGGTTTATACTATTAAGTATATTAACGATAAGACATCACCAAGACTTAGTGTTGTCATTAGGACAACCGTGATTTGTTGAGTAACAAAATTTTAGAGTTCTATCCTATACCCAGTATTAAAAATTTATTTATCCCGTAGCTATTTTAAAAATAAACACAAAACAGACAACATTTTCTGGTCTAGCCCCTTGCTTTTAAACAACCCAAACCAGGTGTAGCCTAAATGTAAAGTGCTTCCATTAAACAGACTACCTTGCACACAAATAATGGGCTAAAATATTCTCAAAGTGACTGGACTATATACAGGTACATAAAGCAAGCTAAGGCAGGACTCATATGTAACATATAATGAAGCAGACCTTCCATTCACATTGCAAACAAAATAATACAAACAAAATCTGTCATAGTAAAAGGAAAAATAAAAATCGAAGAGAACTGACCTACAAGGATCAACTCGTCCATATGCATATTCCATAATTCCAGCCTCTAAATGAAGCAAGGAAACAATGGCCAAGCTCTCTCCATCATGCAAATCAACTTCCCAATAACTTTGAACTTGTTCTGAAGTGCCAAATTGCTGTAAGGCTTCACTCATATAAGCATGCAAAAGATCAAAAAGTGTAGAAGACCGCTCATCCAAAATTCTCTGTTCAAGAAGCAAAACCCTTCCAAGCCACCAAGTAAGGCTTCTAATTCTAATATCAACTGATAAATCTTTCATCCTCATAAGCAACATCTTAGAAAAAACTATATACTACAAAGAGAGAAAAAAAAGACTAAATTAGTTACTTGAGTTGAATCAAATGTCAGTTGATAATTCAAAGTCAAATTATGAAAGATTTCGTTTCAACTAATTTTATATAAGTATAGTAATAATGAGCTGTTAAATGCAACACCTAAACGAATGGAGTACCTGAAGGTTCGAGAATTTTCCAAGCAAGTCAGAACCATCAGCCATTAGATAATTACGCGCCCAAATGTCCCATTCTGCACATTCAAATTCAACAAGAGACAAAGGAAATTTCGGTAGCTCCTTCCCCTTCAAAGGCCTGCAATTACAATCCACTGCTTTATAAACCAATAGATTATTTGGGCATATCCCCTGGCATAAGTACTCATGAAACGGTACGTTTTTGAGATCTTATGGTGACAGTTTATGACATGTTCATAAGTTGTTTTCAGCTTCATAAAATGATTTCAGCTTATTTCCATGAGTTCTCCAGGATAGCTTACATGAAAATCAACTTCGTTATATCTTTTGTTATAAAAATAGTTTATACATACGCACTTAAGCTATAAGCAACTAATTATGGTTCTGTTTGGATTGACTTATTTGAGCTTACTGGCATAAGCTTTGTGATGCTGTTTGGAAGAACTTATGAGAATAATTAATGACAATGAGTATAAGCTTCTTTCAGCTTATTTTCATAAGTTTTCCAATATAGCTTATGAAAACAGCTTATTGCCTATGCAAATTTAACTTATTTTACCTCTTGATGTAGAAATAACTTATATATAAGAACTTACCATGATAAGCGCTTGTGTCATAAGTTGCAAATAAGTTATTTATCCAAACATGTCCTAAGTTGTTTACCCAAACAGCAAATTAGAATAAAAACGGTTTCTTTTGTGATGAAAAGGAACATTACCCAGTAAAATTACATTGAGTAAACCCTAAAAACGCAGCAACAGCAATACACAACACAAGAGTAGCCCTGCGAGTCTGTTCAACTGTGCTAACGGTGGTGTCTGTTATAAAAGACTCAGCGCGATCCACCAACTCGGAGTAGAACCGTTCGCCGGAAGAATTCGATGGCGGTGAGTTGTGATTAAGTTGGAAGACGAGTTTACTGGATTGGGAGGTGAGTGCTTCAGCATAGTTTCCACACTCAATTGAGCTCAAGAGCTTGTTGATGAGGTCATCGGAGGATTCGAAATTTGAAGACGGTGAAGGAGTGAGAGTGCAACGGAGGAGACGGAGCTCGTAGCGACGGATTCCGGTAACGTCAGATTCTTCCAAGGTAGACATGTTTTCTGACTAAGCTCACGTTCTGTTCTTGCTTCAGGGTTTAGGGTTTTTTCTTCTACTTTCGTTTGCTTCAAAGGTTTTTTTTTTTTTTGTGAAGTTTAGTAAAATTAATGTTTATAAATAAAGAAATGACATTTGAAGAATAATTTTGTGACAATTTTTTTTTTTGTCGAATAGCTTGGTGGCTGAAGCTCACACATTTCAAATGTGGAAAAGTGGGGTGTCCGGGTTCGAACCTTGGCCCCTAAATATAATATGCATTTGTCTCCAACTGAACTAAATTTACGGGGACTGGTTGTCACAGGTTATCTACCAAAATAGTTGTTCAAATAACACTTCTTATAAATACGAAATGTGATTGCTCAACATATACTAATGAGGAATGATATTTTGACATCAAATTTCAAACAATTTTAGATGACAACTTTTTTCTCCATTCTTATCGGACAATAGCAATAAAGAGAGAGAAAGGAAGAGAGAGAATAAAGGTACAATGAGAGTATGAGAGAGTTGTCACCAAAATTGTCAAAAATAGTTGTCAAAATATCATTCCTCTATACTAATCAAGGGTCTTGTAAAAAAACAAAGGCTAAATACTTCATCGGGTCCTTTTAAGTTTCAAGTTTGTTTCAGATAGATCCTTTAAGTTTCTAAGGTTTAAGATAGGTCCTTTAAGTTTCGAGTTTGTTTCGGATCGGTCCTTTAAGTTTATAAGGTTTCAGATAGGTCCTTTAAGTTTCGAGTTTGTTTCAGATAGGTCGTTTCTATCGACCTCCGTTAAGCCAGAGTTAAAGGACCTATCTGAAACAAACGTAAAACTTAAAGGACCCATGGAAGTATTTGGCCAAAAACAAGTTAAAGGTAACTAGCAAGATATGGTAAGACAAACACATATCATCATCTTGGATAATCCAATTTTACTGTAAAACATGTGTATGTTTGTGGGGTTTCGCAAAGCTAGTATATTGAATAGCTACTCTTATCAACTTCTCATTTGAAATTATTATTATAATTATATTATATTTCGGGTTTTTAAAAAAGTTGTATTAAAGGGGTGTAAAACTTTTAAAAGTGATTATATTTTCTTTATAGAAAAGTGATTTTTTTTCCTTAAAAAAGATATAACAAAAGGGCTCACAATTTAGTTTATTTGGATACAACTATAAAAAAATGATTTTTTGTTAGAAAATTACCTCCATCTTTCTCCATCTCCAATAAAAAAAAACGGGTGCATTTCTTTAGATATTTTTTGTATGGTTCTTGATAACATGATATTTGATGATATTTTAGATATGCTTTCTGATCATTTTAGAAATGTTTTATTTGTCAAAAAAAAAAAAAAAGATATGTTTTAGAGGAGTTGTTTATGGTTTAAGATATGTTTCATAGGTGTTTTGAGTCAATTTAGTAAAAAAAAATACAAATCGGCAAATCAAGACATCAAATGGAATTATAGAGGCAGGGAAATGAAGAGTGCAAGAGTTCAAGAAGGTTATGAAAGCAATACAACAAGGGAAAATGATGTCCCTAGTTTCAAGATGAAAGCATGGAAGAAGATCACTCAAAAAACAAAGATAAACGACATTTTTCGTAGAAGTGCTGCCCCATGATGCGCGCGCATAACAAGGCCCATACGGTACTTCGTTCCTACCCCATGCGTCTCAACAGGCGCCCCCATGCGGCCATGTGTATGGTTCCGGGAAAATGTCGTCTGACATGTTTTTCTAGCCAAAATAAGTGGAAAAATCTCAACAACATAGTTCTAAACTTGCATATATATAGATACCCCTTGCAAACATTTTATTCGTTTTAGAAACAAGACAGTGCAAAGTGAAGGCAAGGAGCAAGGCAATAATTCCCATTTTTCTCCCTTAAGCGTATGTTTTCTAATTCTTTCTTCTTTATGCTTTCTGTTGCCATGAAGAATTAAATTCCCTCTGATTATGGTTCTAAGACGAACCTCTTTTCAGTTATGATTTAGGCTCTTATTTAATTTTCAATTGTTCTGATCGTTGTAATGCTTTCAGACCTCTAGTCACAAATAAGCCCTAATCGTATCTAATGCATAATTTAGGCAGAAATAAGCACCTAAGGCTATCCTTTTTAATCTCTAGGTTTTAGTATAAGATTGACTTACCTTTCTTTAAACGAAACAAGAACTATAACTGATAATTACTTGTTCATCTTAATCTAAAAATTTGGGGTTTATAAGTATGATTTTAGATTAATGATTCATCATAATGAAAAATTTAAATGAATTAGATCATGAATTTTGCCGGAGTAGGAAAGACTTAACGCTCTTTTTTTTTTTTATCAAATAGTTTAGTGGCTAGCACTAACCATCACATCATCCATTATTATGACTACGTCGAAAGAGGAGATATTGGATTGAAAGGAAAGAGGCGGCGCAAGACAAGATGTTATCGTTAGAGATAGTTTAGAAGACTTGTTTTTAGAGAGATAAGTTGTTTAGATAGAGTTTGACTCAAAACTCTATTGATCACAAAGATAATTACATATTTGATGATTTTTTTTTGACGAAAGTGTTTTAAACTTTTATTCAACACTATAAGTTAAATTGTATACATAAATGTACTTTATGTCTGACACACATATTCAACATAACCGATTAAAAATTAAAAGCACAGGTAATTACAGTTTCTTCACCTCAAAAAACATGAGTAGTTTTTTACTATAAGTAACACCAATTTTTATGATTTTACAAACATTATATTAATGACCTTTCCTAAAAGAAGGTTATATTCCCGTTTCCATTTTCTTCAACAAAACATGGTAAGCGGTAACAATTCAAAAAGGAAATAAAAAGTACTCCTATTACTAAGAAGAAAATCACCGAATTGTATTTAATTTCTTTCCCATAAATAATCACTACTACACTTCATAAAAATCTTCAACAAAATATATCAGTAAATAGAAAAATCACAGAATTTGATTTAATTTGCAGCAATTTTCATGAAATTATTGTCACTATTACATTCTATAAAAAAGAGATTAATATTTTACAATTATTACTTGTGTGATAAGCATAGGAACATTAACGAGTGAAGTCACAAACATTTGACTCTGTCTTTGTCTTTGTGTCTTCTTTCTCTCTTTCTGAACCAAACACCAAACACAGTACAACGTTGAAGAATGTCGAAATCCAACACCACCAACCCAACACCACCAAAACCCACATGGGTTCTCCCTTATGTAACTGAAAATCTTCGTGAAGTTTACACCTTAGGTAGAAAACTGGGTCAAGGTCAATTTGGGATCACATATCACTGCACACACAACTCAACCGGTAGAACCTATGCTTGCAAATCAATCTCAAAGAAGAAGCTTTTATGCAAAGAGGATTATGATGATGTTTGGAGAGAGATTCAGATAATGCACCATTTGTCTGAAAATCCAAATGTTGTGAGGATCCATGGAACTTATGAGGATGCGTTTTCTGTTCATTTGGTTATGGAGCTTTGTGAAGGTGGGGAATTGTTTGATAGGATTGTGCAGAAGGGTCATTACAGTGAGAGACAAGCTGCTAAGTTGATTAGAACTATTGTTGAGGTTGTTGAAGCTTGTCATTCTCTTGGTGTTATGCATAGAGACCTTAAACCTGAGAATTTTTTGTTTGATTCTGTTGATGAAGATGCTCTTCTCAAAACTATTGACTTTGGGTTGTCTGTTTTTTACAAGCCAGGTTTGTATTTTTTTTTTGCTTTCTGTTTTGATCAGATTCAGTGTGATTTGTGAAATGATGAATGGTTTGATGATGTTTATGCATCTGGGTCATTGTTCAGATGCGGTGGATTCTATTATGAGGGAGATTTATTGTTCAGAATGAAATGGCTTTGTTGATTTATTTGTGGAACATGATTTCAATCTTGTTGATTTTGGCTGTATGGTTGTGTTTTTGTTTTTAGAGAGAAAGGGATAAAAAGGGATGTTGTGTTCTGATTCTGATTTCATTGCTCCACTTGCTTGATTCTTTAGTACTAGGAGAGCTTATTTCCAATTGATTATAAACTGGTTCAGGAATTAGATTGAGTTAGGGGAGCAATGGGATCTAGAGAAATATTAAAATCAAAGTTTGGTTTTGGTTGTGTATCGGAATTGATCAGTTTGAGAAAGATATATATACTATTCCCTCCGTCCTAAAATCACTGACATTGTTTGACTATGTGCACTATTCACATAAAATGGTAGTATATAAGATGTTGTTGGATTTGTTTCGATGAGTATTTTCAAAATTGTGCATTGACATATGTGTAACAATCAAGTAGATAGGTCATTTTGGGACGGAGGGAGTAATTGTTTATGCAGGTTCATGGCATGGTTTATTATGGAACCTCAAACCACTATACATCGTATAAGATATAGAATTCCGAAACGAAGAAGAACATAGGGTGATTCAAATTAGGATTTTTCCATCTATTTTCACGTTTCTTCATGCTTTCGATTGAATGGAGCAGTAGACCCTTGCTTTCTGTGTGCATATTCAGTTTTCTTGATTTTTTTATGTTCAATAGAAATGAACCCAAAAAGGCGATGTTTAATGAAAAAAAATGAAGAGGATGCTCAAATGGGAAATTGCAGTGAGAAACATACTTCTGTCCTCTGCAAGTTTGTCCAAAGACATGAACTTTTGGCATTCTAACTGCTCGAAGTTCGAAGTCTGGAAAATGACTATACTCGCCTTTAATAGTATAATAGTGGAACATTCATATAAAAGTATAATGTGGATTATACTATTTGAGTTTTCTGTTGTTCGTTTCATTCATCACCGGAAATGATTGCATGGTGTGGATGCTTAACAAACTGATGTGTTTTTCAGGTGAAATCTTTAGTGATGTTGTTGGAAGCCCATACTATGTTGCGCCAGAGGTCTTGCACAAGCATTATGGACCTGAAGCAGACGTGTGGAGTGCTGGCGTTATTTTGTACATCTTATTAAGCGGGGTGCCTCCGTTTTGGGCCGGTATATATCTGTCATTTATACATCAAATTATCAATTGTGCATGCAGGCTGTAGTGTAGTCATTTTACTGTTTTCTTCACCTTCATCCTTTTCTCATTGCTACTACTGTTCTGCAAATTTTCTCACCTACAGAGACCGATCAAGGGATCTTCAGACAGATTTTCCAAGGAAAACTTGATTTCCGGTCTGAGCCATGGCCTGGGATTTCAGACAGTGCCAAGGATCTAATTCGAAAAATGCTTGATAGGAACCCAAAAACAAGATTTACAGCTCACCAAGTGCTCTGTAAGTCTAAAATTTCATATATAGCAAGTATCTTATTTCTACAAATACTAGAAAAATTATCGGAATTGGGTTGAAAGCTGAGGAACCTATCAAGTGGTTTTTCTGTGTCAGGTCACCCGTGGATTGTCGATGATAACATTGCACCAGACAAACCTCTTGATTCTGCTGTTTTATCTCGCCTGAAGCAGTTCTCTGCGATGAATAAACTTAAAAAGATGGCTTTACGTGTAAGGCTTCTGCAGACCTTTTTTATTAGGCTTAATTAAAGAACAATTTTATATCTTAGTAATACCTGATTGTTTCTTGTTAGATTGAAAAGGTAAATTGTATGCATTTTAGTCGAATTCAGGCTAAACTGTTGCTTTCTAATTAACTAGTTGTCTTTTATTAATTTTGTGTACATTCTCTTTGGCAAGTCTTGTATAAAGGCTTCTTCAGTCTAAAGGTTTGCATGACAGTATTTTTGTTTGCTTCAACAACTTGATGCTAGAGCTTTTAGATTTTTTTTTGGTTTTATGAGCAGGATGCCTATATTTCTGACATGCCCGTAGGGAATGTCTTGGTTTGGTACATGATCATTGTTCATGCCTGCAGGCATTATACCCACTTTGAAATGAAAGGAATGTGATAATTATTTAATATGACTGAACTTTGAATGGGTATGCTGTATTTTGTAAAGAAGAATAAAACATTGAGTTAGTGATAAATTTTTGCTCGATTGTTAACCACCCTTATCATCAAGGCAAAACCTCAGGCATTATACTTTGCATTAGAACAACAAAATCTATACCGTTGAACAGGAAAACCCACGTTCTGTTCTGCTTTTCTCGACAGCTGTGATCAATTTGATGAACTTCATGAATGAGTGCCAATTTTTGCTTTTATGATGATTATTTTTTATTATTTCAGAATATCTTTTATATCAATTATTTTTTGTCCTTATGCATCCCATCCTTTTGTGTTGGAATAAAAGAGGGCTGGGAGCCCAAAGAAAGAAAATCAAACAACAACCAATCCTTTTATGTGTTGAAGTAGACAAAACCTGACATTCTTACATTGGGTTGTATGCATTGGCCTTAAAATCAGAAGAGAAGGTATGCATGGGTTCAGTTCTGAAGGAACTTGAACCTCATGTTCTTGCTATTTGTGGTTGTTGCTTCGAGCAAGGAATACCAGGGTCGGAAGCTAATATGGATATAATGTTAAAAAGTTTCTTCACATTCACATTTGTTTTTTTTTTCTGATTTACTTTACCATTGCTGATTTATTATGATAATCTTTCCACTGAATCGACATAAATTAGCAGTATTATGAATTAAGGTCACGTTCTTGACAACCTTGACCTGAACTTCAGGCATAATTATGTCTTAGTTTGTGAATATTGGAAATTTTCAAGTTTTTAAGCTTAGCCTTACCATTGCTTGTGTCTAGACCTCTAGCAGAGGCACATTATCCTCACTGAGAAGTTAAACGAAATTCATTTCAGTCTTTTGTATGTGAACTCCTAATACCATGATGTTTCTTGTTATGTATACTTTTTCCCAGGTTATTGCGGAGAGGCTTTCTGAGGAAGAAATTGGTGGTTTGAAGGAGTTATTCAGGATGCTTGATGCTGATAATAGTGGAACTATAACATTGGAAGAGTTAAAAGAAGGCTTAAAGCGAGTAGGATCTGAACTTATGGAGTCTGAAATCAAGGATCTTATGGATGCAGTAAGATATATAGTTTGTTATTGTTTTAGGTTTCAATCCAGTTTCTTTACTTGTGATGCTAGCCCTAATTATAAATTTGACAATTGGCCAAGCCTTATATTAATCTTGCATGTGACAGGCGGATATTGATAATAACGGGACACTTGACTATGGCGAATTCATTGCTGCTACTGTGCACTTAAATAAGCTGGAGAGAGAGGAAAATCTGTTGTCGGCATTCTCCTACTTTGACAAAGATTGTAGTGGTTACATAACAATCGACGAGATTCAAGCAGCTTGTAAAGAGTTTGGCTTAGATGATGTCCACATTGATGAAATGGTCAAGGAAATTGATCAGGATAATGTAAGTATTTTTTTTTTCTTTGTTGCTATAAAGAGCTTTCTTGTATTGGTCATAAGTTTATGCATAACTTGTCTTTAAAGATTATACGCCAACATTATCATTACAGTGTAAACCCATTAGTTGCTAAGTTGTTTGTTTTTTATGAAAATTTTGTGTTGCAGGATGGACAAATCGATTATGGGGAATTTGCTGCCATGATGAGAAAGGGCAATGGGGGGATTGGAAGGAGAACCATGACAAGCACACTTAATTTCAGAGATGCTCTTGGAATCATAGGCAATGGGTCCAATTAAGTTATTGTACCTTAAATAATTATTTGGTGATACAAATTTTGGAAGAGGGAAAAAAAAAACTTTGGTAACTTTCAACATTATCAGTAGGCCTGACCAAAATTTGTCTTTATTAATAGATCCGTCATTCTAAGATGTTTTTTGCTATGAAATTTCCCAAAATGTTTGACATGAAACGAACCGCAACACAAATTGGCGGATTAATTCGAACATTTGTATGGTGTAGAAAAGGACGAGAATAACCATCATGGTGTGTGGTGCAAGTCGTAGATACCTTATTCGATCCATAATTGATGTTTATTGAAAAATATTTGTTGTAGGAGGTCGATCCCTTGAATGAATCTTAGTTTTCTTAAGGGGAGGGGATTAGTCTGTGTCTCCCTGCAGATGATACCTTTAATTTTATTTTATTTTTTAAAATAACACTATCTTATTTTCCTCATGACATAATGAGATGTTGATAACAAGACTTTTTTTTTATATATATGTTTCTCATTAGTTGCTTTTTGCTTGAGAGGTCATTAGACTATATTTAGTTCGATGAAATATGTTTAAAACATTAAAGGTTTGTTTGGTGCGCAAAATATGATTGAAACATGATAAAATATAAATGAGGATAATTGTATGATTTGATATAGATAGATTAGTAAAAAAAATGATTTGATATTTTATATAGATAGATTAGTACAAAAATGATATGATAAGTTATTGTTTGATGTGCTCATGATAATAATTTTTTATGAATGTAATATTTTAAAATTTTATAATTAGTAAAAAAAATAAAGTAATTATATAATTTTTTTTTCAAAAAAAACATTGACACTAATAAATAATTTCGGAGAAGGGGTATCTCAACCAGAGTTGAAGGATAAAGAGTTGAAGATTTTTTTATTCAAATCTAGACAATGAAAAAAAAAAACTAATCTAACAACTTATTACTAACATTTCCGTTAAAAAAAATGTAATAAACAATTTCATTTATTTTAAATCACCAGTATCTATTATATATATATATTAGATAATGTAATACCCAATTTCACCTTAGATAAATTCATAAAATATTTTTTCAAGGCGGAAAACGATTAATTTAAAATTCTTATTGCTTTTATTTTTTTCAAATCAATTTTATCGTTTTTATTATTTACTAGTTTGATATTGTTGATATTTTTTGAGCATATTTTTGGATTTTTTTTGAAATTGGCATTTTTTTTATTATAAATGTGATTTTGTTTTGAAAAAATAGTTTTTATTACATAAAAGAATCTTATCACTTGAGATTTGCATTCTTCAATATAGGACTGTAATTATTGTATTTATTGCTCTATTTTTAAAAAAAATTCAAAAATAATTAAGTTTAATGTCATATATTAAAGTTTATTTGTTTGGTATTGAAATGTTGCCACATCATAATTTTTTTTGTAAGGATCAATGAAAGAGCACGAATTAGAACTGAAAAATATATTATAAATAGATTAAGTAAATATTTTTAGGTTGTTGCTAACAAGTGTTCTTAGGACACTCGTTAAGGATTTAAAAATAGAATTAATTAATAACTTCTACGTAAAAAAATAATTGTTTTTTTTATGTTTCAATGTATTAAATACACAAATTTAAGGTAAATATTTTACTTTAAACTTCTTATCAAATGTCCTAAGAACACTTTTCTTAACATTTTCCATATTTTTAACTGTGATGTTTTAAAAACAAACTTATTGATTTAACTACTTTGTAGAGTTCTTGTATGATTCAAAATGAGAGATAAATGGAGGGTAAGACTTTGCTATTTCCAATATCCTTGATTGGGGCCTGTAATTAATCAAAAGTAATTTGTGTACTAGTAAAAATTTTATTTCGATTAGAAAAGTAAAAAAAGTTAATTTATTTTTACTATTTATTTATTTTAATTTGGAAGAGAAGTAGAGAACTTACTTTGCTAGCACTACTCTAATTTGTTTATCTTGATTGCATTAGAGCATTCAGGAGTTTTTTTTTGTTTTTGAAGTATCTTTACATTCAATATTAATATTAATGCATGGTTATTTCGTTTGAGGTTAATAAATGTTTTTTCAATATGTATTTATTTATTTTAATTTGAGAGGATGTATGAATTGGACAAGTTTTGTACCAAAAAAAAGAAAAAGAATTGGACAAGTTAGAAATTTGATCGGGAGGATCGAGAGGACTCGGAAGAGAATTAAAAAATGGGTCTTGTTAACCAGTCTCTCGGGCACTGATTAAACATACCATAAAAGGGTGTTATTATCATAAAAGGAAACTGTTTTTGATTTTATTATAAATTAATTACACAATTTCAATGCATTAACTATTATATAATTTCCTTTTTCATATCCTTAACTAGTGCCCCAGGGGCATCGGTTAACATTTTCCTTAAAAAATTTAAATTATCTCAAATTTAAGATTGTAAAAGATAAAAAAAATTAGATTAAATTTTTGATTCATAGCCGGTCTCAAATCAATTTTTCCTCTTCGTCTAGGTTTAAACACATGATCTCTAACTCTTTGTCTTTTAACTTAAATTTGCGTTCAAACTTTACCGAACAAAACAAAATTTAGATTATAAATGATTATATTAAACTAAATATATGAATTTAATTATTTTTTTTGAATAAAATTAATTACATATTATGTAAATCACATAACGACGCTTGCGAGATAATACTAATAGGTAATTTATTAGAAAATTTTAAATTAATATTCATATTTTTGTAATTTTTGATATTTAAATATCATAGTTTCAGTAGATTAATTATTTATATTTTTAAATCAATATCAAATTAAGTTTTTTTATATTCATATTTTATTAAATTTAAATTTTTGAATTTTATGTTATAATTTATAGGGAAAAATTAGTAGACTTTTTCATTTTATGATATTAGTTACCCAAGAGCACTTAGATGAGATGATATGAGTCTTTTCTAAGTTGACCAAGGTCATGATTACGGATCCAACTTTAAGTATGTGGCAACGTTAAAACTGTTAGAGAGAACTTGACACCCATTTGAATCTTATAAAATTGATTAGTTTCTGCCGTTACGAGCGGATGATACCCGATTTAAATAAAAAAAAAACTTATGATATTGGTTTTCTAACTCATATTTAGTATAAAAATTAAAGAAATAAAACAAGCGACACAAAAAAAAAGAAGATAGGTTTCAAAATTAACTTATCATCTAATACTACCACATTAAATATTTTTGATTGAGACAACTCACACAAAATATGATACATGATGTTTTATTAAAAAAATTTAAAATTACACGTTATTTTTGGTGTTGCCAAATAATTACTTACAGCCAAGCATATAGTTTCTTACTAAAAGTGACATTTGTCTTAATGATTTTGTAAACATTTTATTAATTACCTTCATTCTTGTTTCCATTTTCATCGACAAAAAGTGGCATATACCAATGTAAAAAGGAAATAAAAAACTTATCAGTCTCTTCTAAAAAGGAAATAAAATTACGGAATTTGAGAGATTATATTAACATTATTACATTCCATAAAAAAGAGACCAACATCCGTCTAAAAATCAGTCTTACTCTTATTCTTATTACTTGTATACCAAGCTAAGCCTATAAATAGTAGCAAGTGAAGTCACAAACACTTGACTCTGTCTTCTTTCTTTCGCACTTGTTTTTAGGGTTTCTTTCCCGCTTGTTATTTTTTGGAACCTAACACAACGTGAACAATGTCGAAATCAAACATCCCAAACAATACAACACTAACACCACCGAAAACCTCATGGGTTCTCCCTTATGTAACAGAAAATCTTCGTGAAGTTTACACCTTAGGTAGAAAACTGGGTCAAGGTCAGTTCGGGATCACATATCATTGCACACACAACTCAACGGGTAGAACCTACGCTTGCAAATCAATCTCAAAGAAGAAGCTTTTATGCAAAGAGGATTACGATGATGTTTGGAGAGAGATTCAGATAATGCACCATTTATCTGAACATCCAAATGTTGTGAGGATCCATGAAACATATGAGGATTCATTTTCTGTTCATTTGGTTATGGAGCTTTGTGAAGGCGGGGAATTGTTTGATAGGATTGTGCAAAAGGGTCATTATAGTGAGAGACAAGCTGCTAAGTTGATTAAGACTATTGTTGAGGTTGTTGAAGCTTGTCATTCTCTTGGAGTTATGCACAGAGACCTTAAACCTGAGAATTTTATGTTTGATTCTGTTGATGAAGATGCTGTTCTCAAATCTATTGATTTTGGGCTGTCTGTTTTTTATAAGCCAGGTTTGGTTTTTTATTTTCTTTATTTATATTTTGTTTTTATTTTGATCAGATTCAGTGTGATATGTGAAGCGATGAATGATTTTACGATGTTTTCGAACCTGGCGCATTGTTCAGATGTGGTGGCTTTTATCGTGATGGAGTTTTTTTTTTTCTTTTCAAATTCATTGATTTTGGTGAATTTTTGGGGACATGATTTCAATTTTCAATCCTGTTGATTGTAGTTGTGTTTTGTGTTGTTTTTCAGAGGTTGCTTTTTATGGGGGGTGATTGTATCAATCTGATTCTTTAGCACTAGGAGAGTGCTTTTTCTAATTGATTATAATAACATGGTTCAGGAAATAGATGGATATAAGGGAGTAATGGGATCTAGAGAAATATTAAAATCAAAGTTCAGCTCATCAATTGGTTATGGTTGTTTATTCATTATGTGCATAGGAATTTGATCAATTTGAGAAAGATGTATATAGCCATTGTTATTACAGGTTCATGCCATGATTTATTATGGAACCTTAAAGAGTATACACACTACTACACTGTGTTTGATATAGAATTCCTAAATGATGTAGAACACGGGGTGATTCAAATTTGGAATTTTTCTTCCTATGTGAAGATTAGTTTTTCTTGTTTTTTATTGTATTTGATCGAGATGAAGCCAAATAGGCAATGGGTTCTCAGATGTGAAGAGTGCATTGAGTAACCTAATTTTCTACGCAACAAGTTGTCCAAAGACATGAACTTCTGACATTCTAACGGCCAGAAATTTGAAGTTTGGAAAATGGTTACACACACCTTTAAGTATAGTATGGAACATTCATATCAAAGTTTTAATGGCTTTAGAAGTTTCCCTTAATAGTATAATAATGTGTATACAATTTGAATTTTCACTTTTTGTTACATTCATCACCATATCAACCAGAAATGGTTGCATGATGCGCATGCTTAACAAACTGATGTGTTTTTCAGGTGAAATCTTTTGTGATATTTCTGGAAGCTCATACTATGTTGCACCAGAGGTCTTGCACAAAAAGTATGGATCTGAAGCCGACGTGTGGAGTGCTGGTGTTATTCTGTACATCTTGTTAAGCGGGCGGTTTCCGTTTTGTGCTGGTATTTATTTGTCGTTTAAACATTAAGTTGTCATCTGTGGATGCAGGATGTACTGAAGGCATGTTACTGTTTTCTTCACCTTCATCCTTTTCTCATTACTAATACTGTTCTGCAAATTTTCCTGCCTACAGACACCGAAAAGGGGATCTTCTGACAGATTTGCCGTGGAAGACTTAATTTCCAGTCTGAGCCATGGCCTCAGATTTCAGACAGCGCCAAGGATCTAATTCGAAAGATGCTTGATAGGAATCCAAGAACAAGGTTTACAGCTCACCAAGTGTTATGTAAGTCTAAACTTTCATATATAGCAAGTATATTATTTGTACGAATACTTGAAAATTTATTCGAATGGGGTTGAAAGCTATGGCACTGAAGTGTTTTTTCTGTTTCAGGTCACCCATGGATTGTCGATGATAACATTGCACCAGATAAACCTCTTGATTCTGCTGTTTTATCTCGTCTGAAGCAATTCTCTGCAATGAATAAACTGAAAAAGATGGCTTTACATGTAAGGCTACTGTGAACTTTTTTCTTAGGCTTAATGATAGAACAATTTTATATCTTAGTAATACATAATTGTATCTTGTTAGATTGAAAGTGTAATTATTTGCACTTTAGTACAATTTAGGCTAAATTGATAGTGAACTTCTACTTTCTAATTAAGTGGCTGTCGTTATGAATTTTGTGCACATTCTCTTAGCAAGTCTCGTATAAAGGCTTCTTCATTCTAAGGTTAATACAGTTCATGACAGTATCTTTGTTTCCTTCAACACCAATGATGCCAAAGCTTCTAGATTTATTCTTTTCTGTTTCATGTGCAAGATGCATGGTTGTCTGTAAGGTTAGCGTGGTTATGTTTTTCATGTATGGAATCTGGTTACACTTCAACCTTGTGATGTTCACTGCAGATGGAGTTTTTAAATATTATATCCATGGGAACATTACAAAGTTAGAATTTTTTTGTAGGAAATATGATTAGACTTTAAATGGATATACTGTATATTTTAAAGGAAAAACCTCAGGTGTCATACTTGCATTAGAACAAGGAACAACTATAAAGTTGACAGGAAACCCACATTCTGTTCTGTTTTTCTTGACAGCTGCGATCAATTTGATGAACTTCATGAATATGAGTGTTGACTTTTGCTTTTATAATGATTCTTTTCATTGTTTCAGAATATTCTTATGTCAATAGTAGAATTAAGTTCACTTTCTTGGCAACCTTCACCTGAACTTCAGGCACATAAGTCTTAGTTTGTGAATGTTGGAATTTTTTTTCGTGTGGTCCTGACTCACAAGTTAAAAGGGATTCATTTCGTAGTGTTCTCTATGTCAACTCCTGATACCGTGGCTTTTCTTGTTTTGTATACTTATTCCTAGGTTATTGCCAAGAGGCTTAACGAAGAAGAAATTGGTGGTCTGAAAGAATTATTTAGGATGCTTGACACTGACGATAGTGGAACCATAACATTGGATGAGCTAAAAGAAGGCCTACAGCGAGTAGGATCGGAACTTATGGAGTCTGAAATCAAGGATCTTATGGATGCAGTAAGATAAATAGTTAATTATTGTTTTAGGTTTTAAACCAGTTTTGTTATCTGTGATGCTTTGCGCAAATTCTAAACTTGACAATTGGACATGACTTATAAATGTTGCATGTGACAGGCAGATATTGATAATAACGGGACACTCGACTATGGTGAATTCATTGCTGCTACTGTCCACTTAAATAAGCTGGAGCAAGAGGAAAATCTATTGTCAGCATTCTCGTACTTTGACAAAGATGGAAGTGGTTACATAACCATTGACGAGATACAAGCAGCTTGTAAAGAGTTTGGTTTGGATGATGTTCATATTGATGAAATGGTCAAGGAAATTGATCAAGATAATGTAAGTATTTTTATTTTCTTTGTTGCTGTTAAGAACTTGCTTTTATAGGTCATAAGTTTCTGCAAACTCGTCTTTCAACATTATACGCCAACATTAGCACAGTTTTATTGAAGAACTGTAAACCCAATAGGTCCTAACTTGTTTGTTTTTTATGAACTTTGTGCTGCAGGATGGACAAATAGACTATGGAGAGTTTGCTGCCATGATGAGAAAGGGCAATGGAGGGATCGGAAGGCGAACCATGACAAGCACACTCAATTTCAGGGATGCTCTAGGAATCATAGGCAATGGGTCCAATTAAGTAGTTATTGTACCTTAATTATTTGGTGATGTACATTCTGGATTAGGAAAAAACTTTGGTAACTTAAACATTATCAGTACTACTGATTTAGTAGCCTGACAAAAAATTGCCTTTTGTGAATAGACCCATTATGTTTTTCATGACACAAACCAATTCTAACATCTGCATAGTTTATAAAAGGATTGAGATTTGCAAGAATGATTTTTTCCTCACCACATAATGAGATGCTGATGAATAGATAGTTTTTTTTTTATACATATTTTTCATTAGATGCTATTTGGTTTGATGAAATAAGTTTGAATGAGAATGAATTAAGAATTATGTTATATAGAACCTTCAACGCAAGATCACATCCATTCCAGCAAATGTGAGTGAGACGGAATGACATCCAATTGACACAATTATTGTAACAAATGAGTTGTTTAAGCATCTATAGAAATTAATCACCTACTCCGGTATGTTTTTCTACAGATTGTACTGTAAAAACTACTTTAAAATATTCATAAAAAGGAAATTGATTTAGAATAAAAAACCAAGAGTGCAGTGTTCATATTCTTCTAACAACTTTAAACAGGCACGGAGCTAAAATAAAAGCATTGAGAAAGAAGTGTAAAATATAGATGTGCATGGCAACAATAACGACTCTTATCACATTAATATGAAGAAATTAAAAGGTAACATTTCACATACAGCAAATAAGGGATACTCCAGAAACTTATCCAGAAGTGGTATACACATATATTTGTGAGATACTATTGATATTAAAAGGTTTACACTATACTAGATTGAGAGTACATTATTTGGTTATGGTTTGGTGATATTCACAATTTACTAGCAGTGGGAAGATATTTTGTATGGCGCCCCTGGGCAAAAACCTTCCCTGTTTTTTTCTTTCTGAACTCCACACTGATTGTTGCAAGGGTCTTCCCTACACGCAGAGCCTTGGCCTCGATCTCAATCTCCTCCTAAAATAACAATTGGAGAAACACAAGTACTTAATGCATTGAGATCTTGAAGAAAAGCACAAATTGTACGATTTGTACTATAAGCAAAACCAACACCAATCTATGAAGCACGTACAACACAAGGCTGAAGACACAACATGAACATTAGCCACAAGTAGTAGTAGTAAATTTAAAAAAAAATAAAAAAAGTGATTGAATATGTGTTGGCGTCGTATCGGTATCAATATTTTACATAAATACATGTCAACCATCAGACAAACCCATGGTTTTAAATTGTAACTGGAAGTGCAACCGCAGTCGGTTTTGAATTCTCCGCAACTGAATTACAATCACAATTTTGAATGTATCAGACTGCATTTTGTCGCAATATAAAGTTTCACAAGGAAACCACAGTTTAAAACTAATAGACACATCTAATGGTATGTTTTTCCACTTCTAGAGGGGGCAATAATTGATTATGGAGGTGTAGAATTGATTACGACAAGTAGAAATTGTAGTTTTGCCTCAAGAATTGATTTTTACAAATTAATTTAAAGTTCAACTCACTTTTACATAAATGTATTCAAACACAAATAACTTGACCTTCAACTTACTTTTATAGTCTGTTTGTTTTCACGGTAGCAATGGTGTGGACACACAGCAACTAGAAGCTAGAAATTCTAGCTTAACATATTTCACCGTAAAATGGAATCTAGACATACGTCTAACAGTACAAAAGCTAAACCGAACACATACATGGTCGATATCAATTTTACATTTCAAAATCAATTATTGTCACCATAAGAGGATCAAAATTGATTCTGATTTGTTTGGTTGCATTTGATTCTATAGTTCATCTTAACACAAATTTTAACTCATTTTTACACTAATATAGCTAAACACAAATCACTTTAGTTACACATCAATTGTAATCATAATCAATTGGCTAAAAATAAATTTTGTAACCAAGCATACAGTGTAGTAGCTGTATAGATAGATAAATGATAATAAGATAAAAGAAAAGTAGAATTGAGAATAGAGAGAAGGGTACATCGGCATAGGCAGCATCCAAGTAGGTAACATTGATCTCTACGGAAACTCCAGTGTTACGAGCCAAATATCCAGAAGCTGGAATAGCAGCGGAACCAACAACATCGACGAGTGCAGCGGTGGCGCCGCCGTGTAAGGAATTGCCGGAATTGAGTAAACGGGGAGGTATGTTCATAGAGCAGATTACACGGCCAGGTTCAATGAGATCGACGCGAAGTGAACTCATAATTAAGGGTTGCAAGAATCCCAGAGGTAATCCATTTACCGTTGACGTTGTTGTTTCTCCTTCTCTTTTTTCCAAATATTTCTTCACTGATTCGAGCTCCATTTTCACTTTCTTCTCGTTTTTGTTTGTTTTACTTACACCACCTAACCTAACCCCTCTCTCTCTCTCTCTCTCTCTCTCTTTATATCCTTTCACATTTCACCTTTTCGTTTTATAATTAATACTACTAATTAAAGTTTAACCTCGATACTAACTATGCCTTGGTCCAATCTCTAAAGTCAAAGTTAGATGTGTCTTTCTTAGTATGGACCATAGTTTTAAAATTCGGACCGATGATCGACTCGGTAAGGGTACTGAGTCACTGGGTCAATGGTTCAACTACTGGGTCACTGGTCGAACTGCATGACTGAATCGGATGGCTCGGATATATGACTCGGTTTATATATAAAAAAAAATTGTGTCAAATTAGACTGAACCAAATGACTTCGAACTAAAAAAAATATTTTTTTTACACTTAATAGAAGCACATTTTTATGACATAAATAAAAATAACTTGATAAATATCCCTTGAATTTAGCTGCATATATTTTTTATGAGATATAATACATATTCAAATAAATATTAAAAAATATTTCAATGTCAAGTAAAACCCAAAAAAAAAAAAAAGCAAAAGTGTGTTGAAAAGACGGTAGTAATCAAGTAAAAAAATGTTTATTGAAATATCTGAGATGTGTGATAATATTTAAAAGATAAGTTTCTTCAAAAAAGAATATTTAAAAGATAAGAGCGTGCTAAGTTCCATAAAAAAAAATGTGCTTAATTTCCCTGAAAAAAAACTGCCCAGTTATTATATATAAATTATAAAAAGCAATCTAATAACAAAAGATGTTCATGATGAAGTGGTTAAGTCATCCTACTGCAATTCATGGAACGTGGGTTCAACACCCATTGCGGCCATTTTTTGGCAAAATTAATATAATTAATTTCTGCTTCACATAAAATCGGTTCTGGTTTGTCAAACCCGTCGGTTCACCGGTTTTCACCGGTTCAAGCCGGTTTGATTACATGGCCGATCCGTCAATGGTATAGACTAAAGTCAAAGTTTGTTTTTGGAAGGGCCAATCTACCTTATGTATCTTTCATAGAGATTAGTCATTGTAAAATAGTTCCAAAAATTTTACTCGGATATCATAACAACTACAAAAAATAACATCGGTTTTAGTGATAAACGACTTGAACTCTATAAAAATATGGTAATAGGATTCAATTTATGTCTCATGCGTATGTAAAAAATTCAGTTGGGAGAAGAGAACTCATCTTGTGCGTCTTATATGTTTTCTGCCGAAAATTAATTATGGTTAAATGAAGGTAGAAATTTCGTACCAATATCATGCTAACCTAAAACAAAAAAGTTTATTGTGGGGGCAATTTTTATCATCATTGGACAGAAAAATTTAGTGTTGATATTGTAATTGTGAGTTTTTTTTTATAAAAAATAAAAAAGTCGATATATATCATATCATGTCAGAGTGAGATGTGTTTAAAAAAATGATATGATAAATTCTTAAAAAAAATGATATGATAATATTATGTTTTTCATGCTTTTTATCATATCCACATTATAAGATAAATATTTATTTTGTTCACATCATATATTGTCATTATTCGACTCTATTTTATCATCATACTACCAATATCATATTACTTTTTGTTTAAATTCACTTTTGATCTAGTTTTGGTTTTATATAATATTTTGGTCCTCATTTTTAATTACAGGAATATTTTGGTCCTTATATTTTAGGTTTACATTTTTATATGTTGCCATTTTTGATTCCTATTTCAAAAATTAAAAAAAAGCAAAATAAAATTCAAACATTTGGTTCTTGTGTGAAATAAAAAGCAAAATAGATGAGAAAAAAAAAACATGAAAAAGATGAGGTCTACATAGTCACTGCTTGCGCGGTTCGGATGGAATGGAAATGAGGTCAATTTACAGATCTCCAAAGATAGCTTGCAAGGTTTATATGTACCTGTCATGGATACATGTATTACAAATTACAACCTTAAATAGGTCTTGTATCAGAAAATTACATGTCATGGAAGTGGAAATATTTTTGAGAAGAAAAAAAGCACATAAATTATATCTCATATCCTATTACTCATCTGGTCTCAGTTTCACATTTTACTAGTAATGGAAAGATATGTGGTATGACGTGCTTGAGCAAAAACTTGGCCAGTCTTTTTCTTCCTAAACTCCATGCTTACAACAGCTATAACTTTTCCTACTCGTAGAACCCTTGCTTCTATCTCAATCTCCTCCTACATAAACCATATGGAATTAAAAATTAACTATTGTTGTAATATCTTCATTACACAAATCTATTCTTGATGCATGGCATTTTTAGCTTAATAGATTTTAAAAAAGAACCTTAACTAGTTAAAAAATAATACTATCCATTATGAGTTTGACACATGTTAGGTCAAATCATATGTTTGTGTCTATCAGATTGACCTATTTTCATCCCTAATTTCTGCCTCCATTCCAAAATATGTTTAAGCACTTTGGTTTTGTTTCGAAATTTTAGACGATTTCAAAAATTCAAGACATATTTATCATTATTATTTCAAATATATCCTTACACTTTTTTATTTATTCTAATATACCATAAATATGATTAAAATCATTTTATCCTTTCAAAAAAATTAACATCATTTTGATATATATGTCTATGTCTCGATTGTCTCCCTCCAAAATGAAAATATCTATATGAGACGTTGATCTAGACGTACATGGAAGGATTTTAACCAACATACATAGTAACTAAGAAGAATAGTAGATGAGATGTTAGGTACCAACATGAACATAGGCAGCATCCAAGCATGAGACGTTGATCTCGACAGAAACTCCACCGGCAGGAATTGCGACTCCTCCTACCATATCCACCAGACTAGCAATGACACCACCTTGCAAGTACTTACCTGAATTCTGCGAGTTAATAAATAAAATTAGGTAAATCAAGAAGAACAAAACTAGTGTTATTATATGAGAAATGGAAGAAGATTGAAGAGAGTATGATATGATATATATATATGAACGAGTAAACGTGGAGGTATCTTCATTGAGAAGACAATACGGCTAGGTTCTAAGAGATCCAGGCGCAGGCCATGACAGATTAGATGTTCCAAAAACTTAGGAGGCAATGCATTTATTTTGGATGCTTTTTCTCCTCTTTTCTTCAAGTAATTCTTCACTGATTCCAACTCTGTTCTTTCTTCTGCTTTTCCCATTCTATTTTTGTTCCTTTGTTTAGCACGTTCACTTGGACCTTCTAACTTATGTTCACGTTCATAATCAATAATAACTAAAGGACAATAAATGTTCATTATTCCACTTTCACTTTTTTTGGTTAACATTGTTATATATGTACGAAGTTTTAATAACTGGGAAATCACTTGTTCGGCACGACCAAATTTTCTCCACATGCAAAGTCATAGATGGAACTCTTAATTACTTTTTTGGTGGTGTGGTGGTTGAATCAATTTAGGTTAATTTTCAAAAATTTTAATGGAAATAAAAGGTTTTTTTTTGACAAAAAAAAGTTTTTTTTTACTAAACAAGACGATATAAAGAAGGATAACAACACTCCACTCCGCTGTCCCTTAGGTTTTTAGTTATTTATGGTATAAATTGCTCATTCGGTTTGAACAAACTAGGTCAAAATTATATTTTTGAAAATAAATAAATATTACTATTTTACATGGTTAATCATTATAATACTTAGTGTGAGAAAGATAAATTAAAAGAATTAAAAAAAGGAGTAAATTATAATCAAGTGATAGATAATACTAAAATAAACATCAAGTGTTTCATTGATATGTAGAACGGCGCATAAAATGAGATTATTTTTTACTTTCTCCGTCCTTAGTTATAAGCAACCATGGAGGAAAAAAATTGTCCCTAAATATAACATCTCTTTCAATTTTCTAGATGCATTTATTATTTTTTCCAAACATAACCCTAATTAACACTACTAATTTACATTGAATATGAAAAAGTTAAATTTGTATACACTACAAACAAGGACAATTTAGTAATATCCTCACACAAAATGAACATATTAGTTACACTTTCAACTTTTCTTAATCTTTGTGAAATTTGCAATGAAGGCTTAGATTAAGGGACGGAGGGGGTAGTTAGGATGACATTTATTGTGGGATGGAGAGAGTAGATACATTGAATAATTGCTATTAGGATGGCAAAAAGAATTGCTTTTTTTTTTTTTATAGAAAAAAATGGTAATATTGAAAAATCCAAGGGTGAAAATCACCATCTACTAGAGCTGTCAAAACGGGATACCCGACCCGCATCGGACTAGCTCTTGACGGACTCGGGCTTTGGCGGGTTGGGCCAAAAAGGCCCGGGAGATAAACGAGCTCAAAAACATTTGTCCAAGCCCAGTCCTTTGTGGGCTACGGGCTTTCGGGCCAACCTGGTTACTTAAAGCTTTTAATTAAAAAATTACACTAAAAAATATCAATCAATAAACTTAGCATTTGACACAACTTGGAACTGTCTATGTAGCTAGTGGAGCAATGCTGTCAGGAGGTGGTGTATATACCTTCTAGTGGAGCAATGGCAATGTAGAAAATATTGTGGGTCTGTAACATGTAGAGATCTTTTACTTAAAGCAGTTACGTGTGCGTATATAGCATACAACTAACTACTCTTAAAAGATAAATCCAAATGAGAGTGAATCCTTCTTCTTCACCCTCTAAAATTAATCGTTGTTACAATTATTTATGAGTTATGAGGCCTGTAAAAAAAATTATAAAATAAATGAGCTACCCGCGGTCCGGTCTGGCTAACCCGTGACAGGTTCGTGCCTCAACGGGCTCAGGATAAAAAAGCCCGGTTTTAAACGGGCTCAATTTTTTATGTCCAAGCCTACGTTTTTTCGGGTTTTTATGGACTGTCCCGATAAGCCCAGACCGTTTTGACAGCTCTACCATCTACAACCTTCAAATTGTAATTAATAGCCTTCTATGAGTGAAAATCCACAACCCCTTCAATCTATTAAAGCTTGACCTAAATAGATGTAAATATTTCGTGCTGAAATGACTCACGTTTTCTTAGTACAATTGGCAAACTCATATTGGATAGACATGTGCCTCACGTCTTTGGTAGAACACCTTGCATAACCCACATGGAATTCTAAACTACTTGGCTCAATTAAAAGTGATTTTCTTTTTGTCCAAGAAATATATCCACCTTCAGACAATATTACTAGTAGAAGTGATTTTCTTTTTAAAAAAATCTCTAACAATTAACCTCTTAAACTATTTTTATTTGAGATTAGTTTCATCACATAATTGAAAAATGAGTCACAAGACAAAAATTTCAAGGTTTTTAGAAGCAGTCTCTTCCTACCACTCAACATGATTTTAAATTGGGCTTCAAAATCTAAAACAAACAAATTCTTAAATGTAGAGGTGTATGCAAGTACAAATTGACTCGATTAATTAATATGATGATTCAACTCAAGCGTTTGAATCAGTTTTATTAGTCTGAATCGAACCAAAATAACCCAATCAGTTGGCAAGAATGATATGAATGAAAACAAAAACAAAACCTGATGGAAATGTCCATCCAATCTTTTATAGTTTTTTGAATCATGGACGAATAGAGGGAGTTTTCTACCTCAAATATGTCATATATCCTCTTCTACCCTTTATTCTCAGTTTCACATTTTACTGATAAAGGGAATATATTTGGTATGACGCCCTTGAGCAAAAATTTGGCCAGTTTTTTTCTTCCTTAACTCCACGCTTATAACAGCTATAGTCTTTCCTACTCGTAGAACTCTGCCATCGATCTCAATCTCCTCCTATCATCACATAAGCCATAGAGAATTTTAAAAAATAATAATGTTGTGATATCTTCATCACACAAGTCCAATATTTTACCAAGAAAAGAATCTCATATTCCTCAAATTATGTAGTATTCGATATCACTCATTTACTTTGTGTTGGTTAATCAATTATGATTAGTTACTTCGTGTTAGTAAAATGAAGTAACAAAAATTTAACATTCTCATGTTTCGTACGAGGAGTTTTGATAGTAATTAAGAATAGAAAATAGATAGATTGATACGAACATCGACATATGCAGCATCCAAGCATGAGACATTGATCTCGACCGAAACTCCTGAACTCCATGAAAATCCCACAGTGGGAACTGCGGTGGCGCCTACTAGATCCACCAAAGTAGTGATGGCACCACCGTGTAAGTAGTTACTTGAATTCTGCAAATAAATGAGAAAGAACAAAATCTATTAATGTTATTATCACGGAAAGATAAAAAGATGAAAAGAGTAAGATACGAACAAGTAAATGTGGAGGTATCTTCATTGAGAAAACGATACGGCCAGGCTCAATGAGATCAAGGTGTAAGCCACCTACGACTAGATGTCCCAAAAACTCCTGAGTCAATTCATCGTCTACCGTTGATGCTGATTCTTCTCCTTTCTTCTCCAAGTACCTCTTCACTGATTCTAAATCCATCATCCTTTCTCCAGTTTTCGCCATTGTGTTGTTTTTTCTTCTTCTTGTTTCTCTCGTTTGGTTAGAGGGTGTTCACTTTGGTTTTCAGATTATTTTCATGTTACAAATTGATTAAAGGGAAAGAAATTATCATTGTTCATAATTAAATGACGATAAATGTTTATTATTTCACTTCCAAATTTCGAAATGGGATTACTATGTATGTAAAGCTTCTTCTAATAATAAAATAATGGGATATAAAGTTTTTCTTTTAAAAAAAACATATACTATAAAGTCGAACAATCTTCTTAAAATAAGTTAAAACAAACCAAAATTTACTAGTAACGGGAACATTTTTGGTATAACGCCCCTAGCAAAAAAATTTATCAGTCTTTTTCTTCTCAAACTCCACACTTGGAACGGCTATTGCATGTCAATTTGTAGAACTCTAGCATCGATCTCAAACTCCTCCTACCTTTAAAATAAAAAATAAAAAAATATTGTGATATCTTTATCACACTAATCGAATGTAGGAAACCATGAAAACAATCTCCTATTCCTCAAATTATGTACTAGTATTTGATATCACAAATAAAAGCAATGTATCATGTCAAAAATTGAAAGTAGTAGTAGTATCATTCATTTGATTTTTGTTGGTGAATCAGTTATCATTTATGATCAGTCACCTTCTGTTATGTTAGTCAATGATTATGTTAACTTACTTAGCTTGGGCAGCTAGCCATTGCACGTATTTGTGTATAAGCTCAATTAAACTAATGCATTTAGAACCTTCATTCTTTCAATCATGTTCTGTCTACATACTCCCTCACTTCAAACTCAATAAATGGTTTTGAAAGAAACATCAGGCATGGAAAGAGTGTTTTCTTGATATATTAGTTGTTATGTTAATATTTTCTTTTTCTTTGAACCTCAGTCCTTTAATTTCTTCGATTCTTCTAACTCTACCTCAAATCAGTTGAACCACTCAATCCCCTTAAAATGTTGAATCAACTAATTTCACATTTTACAAAGTTATTGAATGTAGTAGCAAATGTAATCTGATGTTTGTAATAAATCTTGAATGAGATGTTAGGTTGCAAATAAAACAACTAAACTTTCAATGTTTATCAAAACAGCACACATGGATCATAATTCAACGTTGATTCCTCAAAAGTGAAAATTAGTTTGACAATTAAATAGTTGCATAATTGAGATGAAGAGATGTTTTTTGTTTAAAAATTGAGATGGAAATGTTAGTCATAAAGAATAAGAATAAGAATTAGAAATAAAAGAGACTCATAAATTAGGTAACATATTGCGACTTTTAATATGCAAATGTAAAAAATATTATTTTTAACACTCCATATCATTGTTTTAATTTTAGTGCCTCAATTAGATTATTCACTTGCTTTTCACTCATGACTCATCAGTTTAGTTGCTAAAATTATGGACGTAATTAATATTTTTTGGTACATGTAGTTGACTGGTTTTATTTTATATTTTGTTTAGTAACATCATTTATTAGTTTTGACTTTGTAGTGCTCCTGTAATTTAGTCAGCAACTAACATTTTACATTTTTTATCGGAGTACATATACATACATAAGTAGTAAAAATATATTTTTTGGTACCCCTAAAATTGTGATGTCCTAGGCTGCCGCCCCCTCGGCTCCGTGCTCAGGGCCACCCCTGCGTACCTGCACCCGTGCAACGCAGCCAATGGATTTAGAACATTCACTCTTTCAATTATGTCTTGTCTTCCCACTCCCTCACTTCAGACTAAATAAGCAGTGTTAAACCACAAAAAAAGCATAAAAAAAAGAGAAAAAGAGGAAGATGAAGAGAGTAGGTAGGATACGAACGAGTAAACGTGGGGGTATGTTCAATGAGAAGACGACACAACCAGGCTCAATGAGATCCAAGCATAGGCCACGCAAAATTAGATCTAAGAAAAACCCTTCAGGGAATTCATCTACTAGCTTTGATGCTTCTCTTTTCTCCTCCAAACACCTCTTCACTGTTTTCAACTCTGTTCTTTCTTCTGTTCTTCCCATTCTATTATCGTTCATTGCAGCATTGACTTTTTAATTGTAAGTGAAACTACGGTGTTTCCAAATTAAAACCGAAAACCAATACAAAAAATAAAAAATCGAGGAAATAGGCAGAAATTGTAAATTTCGTCAATTACTTCATGAAATTAACAAAACATCAATTACCCCCCTGAAATTGCACAACGTTAATCAATTTACCTCATCCGTCAAATTTTTCTGTTAGTGAACATGACGTTTTGCAAATACCCCCAAAGTTTTGCACTTATGTGCAAAATGTCCCCCGAACTTGAAAAATTATATTTTTTTATGTGTAATGAGAACTATTGTTGTTCTTTTTTATTTATTTATTTAGGGGGAAATAGGATAGAAAGGTAACATAGTGATTTCCTTGATGGTTGATTTATTAAATTTAATATGGAGAAGTGAATGAATGATACCA